>Ga0310345_10000081_pt1 | contig 204234 bp, 170 predicted proteins | sample HC15DNA20500_MG_FD_204667 | JGI IMG/M metagenome (GOLD analysis project Ga0310345, IMG submission 204667) | Marine microbial communities from station ALOHA, North Pacific Subtropical Gyre - HC15-DNA-20-500_MG | ecosystem: Environmental > Aquatic > Marine > Oceanic | place: Pacific Ocean... | reverse complement strand
TGGTACCGCCGCCGATATCGACGACCATCGAGCCCGACGGCTCCGACACGGGCAGGCCGGCGCCGATCGCCGCCGACATCGGCTCCTCGATCAGGTACACCTGGCTGGCGCCGGCGCCCAGGGCCGATTCACGGATGGCGCGGCGTTCCACCTGGGTGGAACCGCACGGCACGCAGATGATGATGCGCGGGCTCGGACGCAGCAGCTTCGAGTCGTGCACCATCTTGATGAACTGCTTGAGCATCTGCTCGGTCACGGTGAAGTCGGCAATGACGCCGTCCTTCATCGGGCGGATGGCCTCGATATTGCCTGGCACCTTGCCCAGCATCTGCTTGGCTTCCTTGCCCACCGCGGTAATCGTCTTCTTGGCGTTGGGGCCGCCTTCCTGACGGATAGCCACGACCGACGGCTCGTCCAGGACGATGCCCTTGTCGCGCATGTAGATCAGGGTGTTGGCGGTGCCCAGGTCGATGGCCAGGTCGTTGGAGAAATAGCTGCGGAGAAATCCGAACATCAGGAATCCTGTCTTCTGTTGTTTCGCGGGTATGCGAAGCGGCCGGCGCCGCCTGCGGCCCGGCCACGAATCGTTTGCAAGGGTGATGGTTCACGGCTCCCCGGTGCGTGCGGCCCGCGCCAGCCATGCTGGCACGCCCCGATGCCGCTGGCACGCCGGATCGGCGGTCCGCGGCGCTCCGCAAACGGCGCAGACCTGCACGCGCCGAACCGAGAGGTGCTAACAAAACGACTCTGGCGATTCTGGCAGCGCGGCGATGGACAAACGCCTTCACCGCGCCCGGCCAGACCCACCAGGCTTCGCTTTGTTAGCACCCCTTACGGGAACCTTTGATTAGACTCTGCGCGAAAGTTCGCCGCCAGATGCGCCGGACAGGTTAAATACACCTGACGTGTGGCAGTAGCCTAATCGGAGGAACCTGATTGTTACGACTGAAAATGCGATGATTTCCCTCTGCATATCGCAGGATGGTCACCGCGCAACCCCGTGTCCAATACGCGCCGGACTTCCACGCTGTACCGGATAGTGCGTCCCCCTGTTGTATGGCGCCGACGGCAATCATGCGCCGCCAGTGTTGCACGGCTACGACGGCCGACGCTCGGAAGTGGTCCGTTCCGGGTCTCGGGGCCGTTCTGGTCGACCGCGAAAACCGCCTGGACTGTGCCGACGGCGTCACCATCGGGCATCCCTGCCCATCCGAAGTGGAGCGCGCGTTGCGGGGAATCTGCAACGCATAATCATACCTTATAATTCTCGCTGTTTCGGGGCGTTTGGCCCCGGAAAAACTTGTAACTTCGACGATCCTGGGGCGCCTCCCCGGGCGCACCAGTCCGGCACGCCCTGGCCACCCCGCCGCCGTGCCACCCGAAGCGCCCTTCCGGCCCCCAGATGGCCGGCACCCCCGAATCCGGCCAAGATACTTCCAGTCCAACGGACCGAACCCGGCGCACGCGCCGCATCACGCCATGGCTCTCGCACTCTCCGACGTCAAGCGCATCGCGCATCTGGCCCGCATCGAAACTAGCGATGCCGAGGCCGAGCAAACGCTTGCGCAACTGAACAATTTCTTCTCGCTCGTGGAGCAGATGCAGGCGGTGGACACCACCGGCATCGAGCCGCTGGCGCACCCGCTGTCCGCCGTGCGCGACATCGCCCAGCGCCTGCGCGAGGACGCCGTCACGGAATCCGACCGCCGCGCCGATTACCAGCGCCCCGCGCCAGCCACCGAAAACGGCCTCTACCTGGTGCCGAAGGTCATCGAGTGACAACGCGGTCTCCGATACCACGTTGCCCACCACCCAGACGCCATCATCGACATGCCCTTTTCAGCTGATTCCGTGACTTCCCTGCGCCAGATCGCCGATGCCCTGGCGGCGCGCTCCGTTTCCGCCGAGGAACTCGCCCGCGAGTACCTGGCCCGCATCGAGGCCGGCCGCGCCCTCAATGCGTTCGTCGCCGTCGACCCCGAACTGACCCTGGCCCAGGCCCGCGCCGCCGACGAGCGCCGCGCCCAGGGACAGGCCACGCCACTGACCGGCGTGCCCATCGCCCACAAGGACGTCTTCGTGACGCGCGGCTGGAAGTCCACCGCCGGCTCGAAGATGCTGGCCAACTACGAAAGCCCGTTCGACGCCACCGTGGTCGAACGCCTGGCCGCCGCCGGCATGGTCACGCTGGGCAAGACCAACATGGACGAGTTCGCGATGGGCTCGTCGAACGAGAACTCGTTCTTCGGCCCGGTGGGCAACCCGTGGGACACCAGCCGCGTGCCGGGTGGCTCCTCGGGCGGTTCCGCCGCCGCCGTGGCCGCCGGCCTGACACCTGCCGCCACCGGCACGGACACCGGCGGCTCGATTCGCCAGCCGGCCTCGTTCTCGGGCATCACCGGCATCAAGCCGACGTATGGCCGCGTATCGCGGTACGGCATGATCGCGTTCGCGTCGTCGCTGGACCAGGGCGGCCCGATGGCCCATTCGGCAGAGGACTGCGCGCTGCTGCTCAACGGCATGGCCGGTTTCGACCCGAAGGATTCGACCAGCCTGACCCCGGAACTGGGCGGCGTCACCGAGGACTTCACGCGCCTGCTGGGCCAGCCCCGCGCAGGCGCCACCGCCAGCCAGCCGCTGGCCGGCCTGCGCATCGGCCTGCCGCGCGAGTATTTCGGCAAGGGCCTCTCGGCCGACGTCGAACAGGCCTTGCGCGCCGCGCTGGCCGAGTACGAGAAGCTGGGCGCGACGCTGGTCGACGTGACCCTGCCGAAGACCGAACTGTCGATCCCCGTCTACTACATCATCGCGCCGGCCGAGGCATCGTCGAACCTGTCCCGCTTCGATGGCGTGCGCTACGGCCATCGCGCCGCGCAGTATGGCGACCTGCTCGACATGTACAAGAAGAGCCGCGCCGAAGGCTTCGGCCCCGAGGTCAAGCGCCGCATCATGGTGGGCACGTACGTGCTGTCGCACGGCTACTACGACGCCTACTACCTGCAGGCTCAGAAGATCCGCCGCATCATCGCCGACGACTTCCAGCGCGCGTTCACCCAGTGCGACGTGATCATGGGTCCGGTGGCGCCCACGGTGGCGTGGAAGCTCGGCGAGAAGACTGCCGATCCGGTCCAGATGTACCTGGCGGACATCTTCACGCTGTCCACCAGCCTGGCGGGCCTGCCCGGCATGAGCGTGCCGTGCGGCTTTGGCGGAGGCAACATGCCTGTTGGCCTGCAGCTTATCGGCAACTATTTCGATGAAGCGCAATTGCTGCAGACGGCCCATGCGTTCCAGCAGGCCACCGACTGGCACCTGCGCCGTCCGGCCTGACAACGCCATGCAAACACGCCCCCTGCCCATCGTCAGCATGCGCGCCGCCGCGGCCCTGGCCCTGGCGGCGACGCTGGCCGGCTGCATTCCGCTGCCGTTCGGCGGCCGCTCGACGCCGATCGCCGCGCGCGATATCGACCTCGTCGGCGATTGCCGCCGCACCGAGGAAGATGGCTTCCGCGAGGACGCGCAATTGCGCGTGTCCAACAACACCGTGCAGCAGCTCCAGTGGAAGCTCTGGGTGGGCAAGCGCGGCTCGTGCAGCTTCAATCTGGCCGATTTCCGTCAGGTCAAGAAAACGCCGCATATCGAACTGCGCGCCAACGACGGCAGCGCCTGCGAGCTGATGGTCTGGCAGGACCCGCGCCGCATCACGCTGGCGCACGCGAATTGCCAGGCGCACTGCACGCCGGGCATCTATGAGCAGGCATGGCCGGTGATGTTCGAACCGGGTTCGGGCGACTGCGCCCGCACGCGCTAACACGCGCTAAGCGACACCGTCCATCGACAGATCATGAGGCGCCGACCGCACCTTTCCACGCTGACCCCCACGCCGCTGGTTCCGACCATGGCGGGGCGCTGGCTGCGCGCGAGCGTGGCGGCAGTGGCGATCGGCATGGCGCTCCTGCAGGCCGCGCCCGCGCAGCCTGCTGTGTCATCGGCACCACCGTCGCCGGCGCCGACCGCTTCCGCCAGCGCCCCCGTGACACCGGCTACGGCGGCCCTGGAACCGGCGGCCCAGCGGGTGCGCATTCCCGGCGATGGCGGCTCGCCGGAACTGACCGGATACTGGTTCACACCCCGCGAAGGCGGCCTGCCCCGTTCGCAGCCACTGCCCGTGGTGGTAGCACTGCACGGTTGCAATGGTCTGGTCGACATGCGCGTGGCCGCGAAGCGCGCGGGCACGATCGAGGAAGTCATCGATCCGGCCGGCGCGTTGCAGAGCCGCTACCGCGAGTACGCGCACTGGCTTGCCGAGCGTGGCTATGCGGTGCTGATGCCGGACAGCTACAGCGTGCGCGGCAGGGCCCAGGGCACCTGCGGTGACGCCCTCGAATCGCGCGCGATCGACGACCGGACGCGCCGGGGCGACGCGCTGGCCGCAATGCGATGGGTAGCCCGGCAACCTGGCATCGATGCCCGCCGCATCGTGCTGCTGGGCTGGTCCAACGGGGCGCAAGCCGTGCTGGCCACAATCGACGCCAGCCGGCCCTGGCCCGGCGGCACGCCCACGGTGGACCGTGCGGTGGCGTTCTATCCGGGATGCAAGCGCGCGGTGCAACAGCACAACTTCCGGCTGCGCTCGCCGCTGCTGCTGCTGATCGGCGGCGCGGACGACTGGACGCCCGCCACGCGCTGCGCGATGCTGCAGAACGCCGTGCAGTCGCGGCAGCCGGGCGCGCGCTTCCGGCTGGAGATCTATCCGGGCGCGTACCATGGCTTCGACGGCACGAGCGAACTGCATGTGCGGCGCGATGTGATCGCGGCGCGGCGCAACGGCGGCGTCACGGTGGGCGGCGATGCCGTGGCCCGCGTGGCCGCGCTGGGACAGCTCGATTCATGGCTTGCGAGCCCGGATCCCTGATATCACCGGGACCTGGCTCGACGAGCACCGAACACAGATACAGAAAGACTCAAATCAGGCTTACGAAGGAACAACCGCCATGCAATGGGAAGTGGTGATCGGCCTGGAGACGCACACGCAGCTCTCCACGGCCTCCAAGATTTTCTCCGGCACCTCCACCGCGTTCGGAGCCGAGCCGAATACGCAGGCCTCGCCCGTGGACCTGGCGTTGCCGGGCGTGCTGCCCGTGCTGAACCGCGGCGCCGTGGAGCGCGCCATCCAGTTCGGCCTGTCGATTGGCGCGACGATTGCGCCACGCAGCATCTTCGCGCGCAAGAACTACTTCTACCCTGACCTGCCGAAGGGCTACCAGATCAGCCAGTACGAGATCCCCGTCGTGCAAGGCGGCCAGATCACGATTCAGGTGGAAGGCAAGCAAGGCGTGTATGAAAAGACCGTCAACCTGACGCGCGCCCACCTCGAGGAAGACGCCGGCAAGTCGCTGCACGAGGACTTCGCTGGCATGACCGGCATCGACCTGAACCGCGCGGGCACGCCGCTGCTGGAAATCGTGACCGAGCCCGACATGCGCAGCTCGGCCGAGGCCGTGGCCTATGCCAAGGCCCTGCATTCGCTGGTGGTGTGGCTTGGCATCTGCGACGGCAACATGCAGGAAGGTAGCTTCCGCTGCGACGCCAATGTGTCCGTGCGTCCGGTGGGCCAGGAAAAATTCGGCACACGCCGCGAGATCAAGAACCTGAACTCGTTCCGCTTCCTGCAACAGGCCATCGACTACGAGGTGCAGTGGCAGATCGCCGAGATCGAGGATGGCCGCGAGATCGTGCAGGCCACCGTGCTGTTCGACCCGGACACTGGCGAGACGCGCGCGATGCGTACCAAGGAAGACGCGCACGACTACCGCTACTTCCCCGATCCGGACCTGATGCCGCTGGAGATCGACGCGGCGTGGGTCGAGCGCGTGAAGAGCGAACTGCCCGAGTTGCCGGCCACGATGCAGGCACGCTTCGTGTCGCAGTACGGCCTGTCGGCGTACGACGCAAGCACCATCACGGCGACGAAGTCGCTGGCGGCTTACTACGAGGCCGTCGTGACCAACGTTGGCGCGGCCAGCGCCAAGCCGGCGGCGAACTGGGTGATGGGCGAGATTGCGTCGCAACTGAACCGCGAAGGCATCTCGATCGACGAAGCGCCCGTGCGCCCGGCGCAACTGGCCAAGCTGCTGGCACGCATTGCGGACGGCACGGTGTCGAACAACACCGCCAAGAAGGACGTGTTCCCTGCGATGTGGGCTGGCGAGTCCGACGGCGACGCCGACGCGATCATCGCGGCCAAGGGCCTGAAGCAGATGTCCGACACGGGCGAGCTGGAAAAGATCATCGACGACGTGCTGGCCGCCAACGCCAAGTCAGTCGAGGAATTCCGCGCCGGCAAGGAGAAGGCGTTCAACGCACTGGTCGGCCAGGCCATGAAGGCCACCAAGGGCAAGGCTAACCCGGCGCAGGTCAATGAACTGCTGAAGAAGAAGCTGGGCTGATATCGGCACCCTGGAAGTGAAGAAGCCGGTCATGCATCAAGCGTGGCCGGCTTTTTTTGCGCCTGGCGTTCGCTATGCCGACATCACCGGCACGACGCTGACCTCCACCCCCACCGTATGCTCCCCGCCCCCCACGATCACGCCATGCAGCAGCGGCACATCGCTATAGTCGCGCGCGATAGCCAGCGTCACGTGCCGCGTGTCAGCCAGCATTGCATTGGTGGGATCGAGGTCGATCCAGCCGTTCTCCGGGCACCAGACGCCGGCCCATGCATGTGAGGCATCGGCGCCCAGCAACCTCGGCTCGCCTGGCGGCGGATCGGTGCACAGATAACCGCTGACGTAGCGTGCCGGCAGGCCGATCGAGCGCAGGCAGCCGATCATCACCTGTGCGAAGTCCTGGCAGACGCCGCTGCGCAGCGCGAACGCTTCCAGCGCCGGCGTATGCACCTCCGTGATCTCGCTGTGATAGTCGAAGTCGGCGTGAATGCGATGCATCAGATCGATGGCGCCAGCCGCAACCGTCACGCCGGGCCCGAAGCTCCGGAGCGCGTAGTCGCGCAGGCTGTCATGCAATGCGACGTTGGGCGACGCATACACAAACTCCGTCTCGGGATGAAAGGGCTGGCCTGCGCGATAGCGCAGCCGCTCCGCGGCGTCTTCCCAGCGCGGGCTGCGGGCGATATCGAGCGCCTGCCAGCGCGGCTTCAGTGTGACGGTGCTGTTAGCTGTCAGCCACATCGTCTCGTGCGGCACGTCGAGCATGAAATGCAGCACGTTGTTGCCGAACCCGTCGGTGCGCATGTGCTGGTGGGACGGGGCGGGGTCCACCTCGATCGAATGGGCCCCGACGGTCTGCCACGCGCAGGATGGCGGCGTCACCACGGCACGCTGCTGCGCAAGCTCGACCGGCCATGCGTAGTGGTAGGTGGTGGTGTGGTGCACGCTGAGCGTGGTCGTGCCGATGTCGCTCATGGCAGTTCGGTTTCGATCGTCACGCCGGCGTGACTGAAGTAGCGGCCGCCGATCTCTTCGGACAACTTTGCCATGCGCGCACCAAGCTGATCGCACAGCGCCCCGAGCGTGGTCTGACGCCCCTGCCGGTTGCTCGCGCACAGCAGCGTGCGCGAAGGCAGCGCGCTGGCTGGCGGCAGCATCTCCGCCAGCGGCACACGCGTCTGCCCCGTGGCGCCGGTGGGCAGTTGCACGAGCTTGGCGCGCAAGCGATCCAGCACACCATAGATGCCGCGCGGATTGGTCGGATCGAGCACGAGCAGATCGACCAGCGCAGGTACATCGGCGCGGCCGGGAAACAGCGATCGGAACGACAACGTGCTGTCGAACAGATGCAGCAGCAGGTCCACACCACTGCGCGAGTACAACGCGCCGCTGCGCTCGGCCACTTCCAGGAACAGCGCCAGCGTGCCGAGCCGTTCAATATGGCGGCCGATGAATACCAGCCGCCACGCCACGTCGCGCGCCATGCGGTCGCCCTGTGCGCCGCTTATCGCGCCAAGCTGCATCGACAGGTGCTCGAGCGCTGCCAGCACCTTCGAGCGATCGTAAGCGCCCTCCCCCGCCGATGGACCATCCGGGCAGGCTGCCTGCATCGCATCGCGAAAGTCATTACGCGCGGCCAATATCGTGCGCCAGTGATCGTTCGAGAGCCGATTGCGGATCTCGTTGGCCGCGCCGGCATGGCTGGCGAGCGTCGGGCCCAGCCCTGAATCCGCGTCGGGGTTGGCCAGCGTGGAAACGAGGGCATGTTCGAACGCTCGCAACGATGTTCGCGGCGATGGCGTCTGCGGCGGCACCAGCCCGAACCATGTTGCCAGGTCGCCGATCATCGTCAGCGTGCCGTCGTCGGTTTCGTCGTTCGATTCGATCGAACCGAGGATCTGCCGGCACAGACGTACAAGGTTCTCTGCGCGCTCGGCGTAGCGGCCCGCCCAGTACAGGTTCTCGGCCGCGCGGCTCGACACCGTCAGCTGCCGGGCAAGCGCCGATCCTGTCGTTGCGCTCATCGCCGCCAACCCGGCGCGCGCCGAGGTCAGCGGCACCGCGTGCGTCGGCTGGCTCGACAGCACCCACGTGTCGGCACTGGTGCCGCCGATCTGCATCGATACCGCCTCGCGATGCGGCGGGGCCAGACGCGTGAATCCGCCCGGCATCACCTGCCAGCCGCCATTGCCATCGGCAATCGCATAAACCCGCAGCATGGCCGGGCGCGAGCCAATGCGGCCGCCGCCATGGCCGTCGGGTTCCCAGCACGGCATATGCGAGAGCGGCAGCGGCGCCTGCACGGTATAGCGATCGGGCGACGCGTCGATGCGCGCGCGCCAGTCCGCCAGTTTCTGCAACCCCTGCTCCATGCCAAGCGGCGCGTCTGCAGGCGTGCGCGGATAGGTGGGCATCACGAACGCTTCGTCGAGCAGACCCAGTGCCTCCTGCCACGCCGGCGCCTCGCCGCACCACCAGCTTGACACCGCCGGCAGGACCAGCGGTTCGCCGAGCAACGCCTGCGCCACGCCGGGCAGGAAACCGTGGATCGCGGGCGACTCGAGAAAGCCGGAGCCCGGCACGTTCGACACCATCACATTGCCCGCACGCATCGCTTCGAGCAGGCCCGGCACGCCGATCATCGAGTCGCCGCGCAGTTCGAGGGGGTCGCAGAAAACATCGTCGAGGCGACGCAGGATCACGTCCACGCGCTCCAGACCGCCGAACGTCTTCAGATAGACCACGTCATTGCGCACGGTCAGGTCCTTGCCTTCGACCAGCGTGATGCCGAGATAGCGCGCCAGGAACGTGTGCTCGAAGAACGTCTCGTTGTATGGCCCCGGCGATAGCAGCACGATCTGCCGCCCCGTCTGCAAGGGTCTGGGGCTGCCGGGCTCGCCCGTCTGCGGCGTCAACGGCGTCAGCGGCGCCAGCGCGAGTGTGGAGATCAGCTGGGCGAACGCCTGCGGGAGCCGCCGCACACGCATCTCGCGGAACGCCTCGGCGAACTGGCCCGAGACGATCAGGCGATTTTCGAGCGCATAGCCCATGCCAGACGGTGTCTCCGTCCGATGCGCAATCACGGTCCAGCCATTCGCGGTATGGACGAGGTCCACCGCCACGGTCTGCAGGTAGCTGCCACCCGGCGGCCGGTACCCCTTTAGCGGCCGCATGTAGCCGGGATGCCCGTAGACGAGCCCCGGTGGCAGCAGGCCGCGCTTGAGCAGCAACTGTGGGCCGTAGATGTCGGCCATGATCGCGTTGGCCAACGTCGCGCGCTGCGCCACGCCGGCTTCGATAATGGCCCAGTCCTGCTCCGGCACCAGAAGCGGAAACACTTCGAGTTGCCACGCGCGCGCGCCATCGCCCTGGTCGGCACGGATGTTGTACGTGACGCCGTTCTGGCGAATCTGCCGCGCCACGGCGGTCGCGTGGGCATTGAGTACGTCTGGCGGTGGATCGCCGAGTACCGAGAAGAAGCGGGCCCAGCATTCGCGCAACGCGCCATCGGGCAAGCGCAACTCGTCGAGGTGGCCGTCCGGCACGGGCAACGCCAGTCGCCCAGCCATCAGGGCAGGCGCATCGGGTCCTTCAAGAGGCAGTGACGACTGCGAGGGCAAGGGCTACGGTCTCCGGGATGCATCGGCGCAATGCGCAGCGAGTATGACAGGATCGGCGCCCACGTCGCTCACGCCGCGCATGCCGGGCATATCACGCATATCGCTCACATCGGGCCCTTCGCGGGCTGCGCGCCCTCGTCCTGCAGCGAACGCAGCTTGGCCAGCGCGCCCGGATCGCCATGCGCGGCAGCGCGGGCGTACCAGAGCTTGGCCTGTTCGATATCGCGATCCACCACGCCCGGATACCCGCGCTCGTAGTAGCTGGCGACGATGTACTGCGCGCCTTCGTCGCCGGCTGCGGCGGCCTTGCTGTACCAGTGGAACGCGCGACCGTAGTCGAGGGGCACGCCCCGACCGGTGAAGTAATTGGTGGCGAGCGCCACCTGCGCCTGCACATGCCCCCCCTGCGCCGCGAGTTCATACCAGCGGTTGGCCTCGGGCAGCGATTTCGGCACCACGTCACCGCGTTCGTACAGATCGCCGAATGTGAACTGCGCGTGGGTCATCTGGTTGTCTGCCGCGCGGCGCAGCCAGACCAGCGCCTCCTGCGGCTTCGCCGGCGTGCCTTCGCCACGCAGCAACATCATCGCGTAGTCGAACTGGGCCAGCCGATTGCCTTTCTGCGCGGCCGCGGCAAAGCCCTGGATCGCCACATCGAAATTGCCAGCCTCGTAGGCGGCCACCGCCGCCTGGGTCTGTTCCTGTGCCGGTTGCGGTCGCTCGGTTGCCGCGTAAACACTCAATCCGGACAGGGCGCAGGCCAGCGCCAGTGCAACGACGGACTGGCGGATCGTTGGGGCGGCAAGTTGCGACATGGCTGGCTCCGATCCGGCTAGGCGCGTCTGGGGGTGTTTGATTCAGTGTAGTGGGCGATCCGTGGGAATAGATATGTCGATGAAAAATTATCGACTCAGATTAATCGCCATTATTATTCTTCATACTTATAATTTAGCTCAGCCGGCGAACCGATATCCGACGCCCACCTCTGTCAGCAGATGCGCGGGCTGGGCCGGATCGACCTCGAGCTTGTGGCGCAGGTGGCCCATATAGACCCGCAGGTAGTGGCTGCTCTCCGAGTGCGAGGGGCCCCAGACCTCGCGCAGCAGTTCCCGGTGCGTCATGACCTTGCCACGATGGGCGATCAGCACGGCCAGCAGGCGGTACTCGATCGGCGTCAGATGCACCTGATCGTCGCCGCGCATGACGAGCCGGTTGGCCAGGTCCACGCGCACGTCGCCGAACGTGATCTGGGGCGTGCCCTGGGGATTCGCCTTGGCGTGCCGGCGCAACAGCACGCGCACGCGCGCCACCAGCTCACCGACGCCGAACGGCTTGGTCAGGTAGTCGTCCGCGCCCGCATCGAGCGCGGCGATCTTGTCGGCTTCGCCAGTGCGCGCCGATAGCACCAGCACGGGCACCTCGGTCCAGGTACGCATCTCGCGGATCAGTGTCATGCCATCGCCATCAGGCAGGCCGAGGTCCAGGATCACCACATCCGGCTGGCGCGTGCCGGCGTCGATCAGGCCGCGCTTGAGCGTATCGGCCTCGTGCACCGTACAGCCCTCGGACTGCAGCGATTCACGCACGAAGCGGCGGATGTGGGGTTCGTCCTCGACCAGCAACACGGTCGGCGAATAATCGAAAGGCATGTCAGTGATGATCCGGAATGGGTTCGTCCAGCGACTCGGGCTCAATGGCCGGTGGATTGCCGCGCGGCAGCGCCAGCGTGAATCGCGAACCATGTGGATGGGCGGCCTCCACCCAGATGCGACCGCCATGGGCCTGCATGATCGCCTCGCAGACAGCCAGGCCGAGCCCGACGCCGGAGGTGGCCGATTCGCGTTCGCCACGCGTGAATTTCTCGAAGATGTAGCGCTCCTGGCCCGACGGCACGCCCGGGCCTTCGTCTTCCACTGACAGTTGCACCTCGTCGCCCACCACCGCGCCGCGGATGCGGATGGCGGTGCCTGCCGGCGTGTACTTTGCCGCGTTCTCCAGCAGGTTGCACAGCACACGCTCCATCAGCACATCGTCGCACTCCACCAGCGGCAACTCCGCAAGATTCATCACCTCCACATGGTGCCGACCGAGCACGTCGCGCATCGACGCCAGCGCCGCGCCAATCAGTTCCTCAAGCGATTGCCAGCCGCGCTTGAGCGCCAGGTCGTGATGCTGCAGGCGCGCCATGTCGAGCAGGTTGACGACCATCGTGCGCATCCGTTGCGCCTGAACGCGCATTGCCTCGACCGTCTCCGCGACGCTGGCCGGCAGCGGCGTCTCTGCACGCTGCAGCGTTTCGGCCATGCCGATCAGCCCGGTCAGCGGCGTGCGCAGATCATGCGACACCGCGGCCAGCAGCGAACTGCGCAGCCGTTCCGACTCGATCGACACCAGCGCGCGCTGCGCCACGTCGACGTAATGGATACGCTCGATCGCGATCGCGATCAGCGTGGCAAAGACATCGGCCTGACGACGCAATGCCGGGTCCGCCAGCGCCCGCCACGCGCGCGGCTCCACGGCCAGCACGCCGCGCGTCTGCATCGGCGCCTTCAGCGGCAGATACAGCACCGTGCTGCCGGGTAGCGTGTGCGTCCCCGTACCCGCGGGCTGACCGTGATCGAACACCCATTGCGCCAACACCTTGTCGATGGCATCGCCTTTGCCTGTCCGCGGCTCCGGTGTCTTTTCTCCGCCGGCCATCGGCATGAGCCGTCCGTTCTCTGCGACGAGGAAGAACGTGCCGTCCGCGTCAAAGGCGGCACGCAGGAAGCGACCACCGATCTCGACAATCTGCTGCGCCGTCAGCGCAGCGGACAGCTCGCGCGCCAGCTCATAGAGCGTGCGCGCATCGGTTTCACGCCGCACGGACACCTGAGCCTGCTCGCGCAGTCCCGCCGTAAGCTGGCCGATCACCAGACCAACCGCCAGCAGCACGAAGAACGTCAGCAGGTACTGCACGTCGCTGACGGCGAACGACATTCTGGGCGGCACGAAGAAGAAGTCGAACGCCGCCACCGAAATCACCGATGCCAATGCCGCCGGTCCCCGGCCATGACGCAACGCCACGCCTACCACGGCAACCAGGAACAGCATCGCGATATTGACCAGGTCGAACCAGGGTCTGGTCAGCGTCGACAGGAACGTCGCCGCCATGCACCAGACCACGGCCCAGCCATAGTTAAGACGGCGCACGCGGGCAAGCTCGGCTTCAGCCTCCGCATCGTGCGCCGCGGTGGATAGCCCTTCCTGCGCTCGCGGACGCAGGTCCGCCCGTGTGGAGTCGGCCGCCACGCGGATCACGTCGATCTCCGGGCAACCCGCCGCCAGCGCATCGGCGAACATCTGCCGGCCGAACAGCCGGTTGCCGACACCAAGCATCGGCGACAGCGCGCGGGCCAGCAAGGCACGCCCCTTGTCGATCCAGTTTCCTCGCGCATACCAGTCGGCAGGGGCGCGGCCAAGCAGCACCTTGGTCAGGTTGTGGCGTCGCACGTAGCCTGCCACCGCCTTGACCATGTCGTTGCCGGCGAGCGTCTCCGTACGGGCCCCCAGTTCCTCTGCCAATTGCATGGCGGCGCGCATGCGCGCGCGGACCTCGTTGGAAGGCGGCATCAACTGGGGCGTGGCGATTGTCACCACATGCCAGTCGCAATCGAGCTGGCCCGCCAGACGCTGCGCGCTGCGCACCACCTGCTCGGCATCGTCGCCGGTGCCGATGCACGCCACGAGGGCTTCGCGCGTGCGCCAGACCAGATCGATCGATTCGGCATGTCGATACGCGCGCACATCGTCGTCGACGCGATCGGCGGTCCGCCGCAACGCGAGTTCGCGCAGCGCGATCAGGTTGCCTTTGCGGAAGAAATTGCGTGCGGCGTGGCGCGCCTGATCGGGCAGGTAGACCTTGCCCTCGCGCAACCGGCGCAGCAGCTCATCGGCGGGCAGGTCCACCAGTACCACTTCGTCGGCGCCGTCGAACACCGCATCGGGCACGGTCTCCCAGACGCGCACACCGGTGATGCCACCCACGGCCTGATTGAGGCTGTCCAGGTGCTGCACATTGACCGTGGTCCAGACGTCGATGCCCGTGGCCTGCAGTTCCTGGATGTCCTGCCAGCGTTTCGGGTGCCGGCTGCCCGCGGCATTCGAATGCGCGAGTTCATCGACCAGAATCAGCGCGGGGCGTCGGGCCAGCGCGCCGTCGAGATCGAACTCCGCCAGAACGCGGTCCCGATACGGAACCTCGCGCAGCGGCAGTCGCTCGAGTCCATCGAGCAGAGCCTCGGTCTCGGCGCGGCCATGTGTCTCGACCACGCCGACCACCACGTCCACGCCCTGTTCGCGCAACGCGCGCGCGGCGCCCAGCATGGCGAAGGTCTTGCCAACGCCGGCCGACGCGCCGAAGTACACGCGCAGTTTGCCGCGAGCGGCACGCGCGCGCTCCGCCTGCATGCGTTGCAGCAGGGCGTCGGGGTCCGGGCGGGTGTCTGGATCGGTCATCGGCAACGGCGGTTGGTGGCGATGATTGTGCCACGCAGGCGATTGCCATGCGTACATGCGTCTGTCCCCAACTCCACACACGGGAGGGCGGGGCAAACCATCAGCGTTTCACAGGCCTTCAGCGTTCCCCCCGCTCCCGCCTGCGCGGGCAGGGCAAGGGCGAGGGGAAGACGGAGGGCAAACCAGGTATCAACGGCCACCAGATCTATTTCAGCCCATCCAGCGCCAGGTTCAGCGCAAGCACATTGACCACCGGCTCGCCAAGCACCGCCAGACCAGGGTCTTGGGTATTGGCGGCGATCAGCGCCTCGACCTTCTCTAATGACACGCCGCGCAACCGCGCCACGCGGGCGGCCTGGTACTGCGCCGCTGCCGGGCTGATATGCGGATCGAGACCGCTACCAGACGCCGTCACCAGATCCACCGGAACCGGCGCCTTGTTGTCCGGGTCCGCTTCCCTGAGCGCATCTATACGTGCTTTAGCGGCGTCCGTCAGCGCCGGATTGGTCGGCCCCAGGTTTGAGCCGCCCGACGCCGTGCCGTTGTAAGGCATCGGCGCCGTAGCCGACAGGCGGCCCCAGAAGTACTTCGGGTCCGAGAACGGCTGGCCGATCAGTTCGGAACCGACCGTCTTGCCATCCTTGACGATCAGCGAGCCCGCTGCCTGATGCGGAAACACCGCGCGCGCAATGCCGGTGACAACGCCGGGATAGAGCAGGCCGGTCACCACCGACAGCACGATGAAAACAGTCAGCGCCGGGCGCAACAGCCCAGTCTGACGCGGCACCTGCGCGACGGTATTGCTTTGTGTAGTCATTTGCGATTCTCCTTGCGATGCTCAGACCCAGCCGAACATCGTCAGCAACATGTCGATCAGCTTGATCCCGACGAACGGCACCACGATGCCACCCAGGCCATAGATCAGCAGATTGCGGCGCAGCAGCACCGCCGCGCCCAGCGGGCGGTACACCACGCCGCGCAACGCCAGCGGAATCAGCGCGACGATGATGAGCGCATTGAAGATCACCGCGGACATGATGGCCGAGCCCGGTGTCGACAGGCCCATCACGTTGAGCAGATTGAGCTGCGGATAGGTGGTGGCGAACGCGGCCGGGATGATGGCGAAATACTTGGCCACGTCGTTGGCCACGCTGAACGTGGTCAACGACCCGCGCGTCATCAGCATCTGCTTGCCGATCTCTACGATCTCGATCAGCTTGGTTGGATTGCTGTCCAGGTCGACCATATTGCCGGCCTCGCGCGCGGCCTGCGTGCCGCTGTTCATCGCCACGGCCACATCGGCCTGCGCCAGCGCCGGGGCATCGTTGGTACCGTCGCCGGTCATCGCCACAAGACGCCCTTCGCTCTGGTACTCGCGAATCAGCGCCAGCTTTGCCTCTGGCGTGGCCTCGGCGAGGAAATCGTCGACACCGGCCTCGGCCGCGATCGACGCGGCGGTCAACCGGTTGTCGCCGGTGATCATCACCGTGCGGATGCCCATCTTGCGCAGTTCGACAAAGCGCTCGCGGATACCGGCCTTGACGATGTCCTTGAGCTCGATCACACCGAGCACTCGCACCGATTCCTCGGTGCCCTGCGCGATGGATTCCGCCACCACCAGCGGCGTGCTGCCGGCGCGCGCCACATCGTCGACGGCCTGCATCACCACATCGGGGAACTTGCCCGCGCGCTCGGTCACGTAACGGCGTACCGCATCGGCCGCGCCCTTGCGCACGCTGCGCACGATCTGGCCATTGGCCACGTCGACACCGCTCATGCGCGTCTGCGCGGTGAACGGCACGAACACCGGCGCCGCCAGTCCCCGCTCGCCCATCTCCGGCGCGCTCACGTCTGACTGCTGGCGTGCCAGCACAACGATGCTGCGGCCTTCCGGCGTTTCATCGGCCAGCGACGACAGCCACGCGGCCTCGGCGAGCTGACGCTCGGTAACGCCGGGCGCGCAGATAAAGCGCGAAGCCTGGCGATTGCCATGTGTGATCGTGCCGGTCTTGTCGAGCAGCAGCACGTCGACATCGCCCGCCGCTTCCACCGCGCGGCCCGACGTGGCAATCACGTTCGCTTCCATCATGCGGCTCATACCGGCTACGCCGATGGCTGACAGCAGGCCACCGATCGTGGTCGGAATCAGGCAGACCAGCAGCGCCACGAGCACCGTCACCGAGACCGGCACGCCGGCCTTGGCCACCAGCACCGCGTAGAGCGAATACGGCTGCAGCGTGGCTGTGGCCAGCAACAGCACCAGCGTGAGACCCACCAGCAGAATCGTCAGCGCGAGTTCGTTCGGTGTCTTCTGGCGCTTGGCGCCTTCGACCATGCTGATCATGCGGTCGATGAAGCTCTCGCCTGGGTTGGCCGTGATGCGCACGATGATCCAGTCCGACAGCACACGCGTGCCACCAGTGACCGACGAGAAGTCGCCACCCGACTCACGGATCACCGGCGCCGATTCGCCAGTGATAGCGCTTTCATCGACCGACGCCACGCCCTCGATGACTTCGCCATCGCCCGGGATCATGTCGCCCGCCTCGACGAGCACGACATCGCCCTTGCGCAGTTCTGTGGCCGCACGCTGCTCGGTGGCCCCCTGCGCGCGCGCATCCCGCGCATCCCGATAGCCGGCGCGCACCACGCGTGCCATGGTGGTGGTCTTGAGTCCGCGCAGCGCGGCGGCCTGCTGCTTGCTGCGACCTTCAGCCAGGGCTTCGGCGAAGTTCGCGAACAGTACCGTGAACCAGAGCCATACCGTTACGGCCAGGATGAAGCCGGCCGATTCGCCACCCGGCGTCGGGTGCAGCCAGGCACGCACGCACAGGATCGACGTCAGGATGCTGCCGGCGTAGACCACGAACATCACCGGGTTGCGCAACTGATCGCGTGGATTCAGCTTGCGGAAGGCATCGACGATGGCCGGCTTCACCAGCTCGGGCGACATCATGCCGCGCGAAGGACGCGGATGGCCTGGCAGGCCCCCGCCTGTCATCACCGTGGAACCCGGTGCCGGATTGCGCGACGCCGTGCCGGCAGCGCTGGAGCGTGTCGCGGTGGATTGTTGTTGCATGTGCGATTCTCCGCAGGATTACTTCGCAGCCGCGGTCACCGCCGCGGGCTGCAGTTGCTCCGCCACGGGCCCGAGGGCCAGTGCCGGCACATAGGTCAGCGCGCCAACCAGCAGCACCGAACCCACGAGCAAAACGATGAACAGCGGGCCATGTGTCGGCATGGTGCCGGCTGTGACTGGCGTACGGCGCTTGGCAGCCAGCGAACCGGCCATCGCCAGCACCGGCACGATGATCCAGAAACGTCCGAACCACATGGCCGCGGCCAGAAGCGTGTTATAGAACGGTGTGTTGGCGGAAAGGCCGGCGAACGCGCTGCCGTTGTTGTTCGACGCCGACGACAGCGCATACAGGATCTCGGAGAAGCCGTGCGTGCCCGGATTGAACACGCCGGCGCGACCCGGCTCCAGCATCACCGCGATGGCGGTACCCACAAGCACGAGCAGCGGTGTGACCAGGATCGCCACGGCAGTCATCTTCATCTCGTAGGCCTCGATTTTCTTGCCGAGGTACTCGGGCGTGCGTCCGATCATCAGGCCCGCGATAAACACAGCCAGCACGGCGTACACGAGCATCCCGTAGAGGCCCGAGCCCACGCCGCCAAACACGACTTCACCCAGTTGCATCAGCAGCATCGGCACCAGGCCGCCAATCGCCGTGAACGAGTCGTGCATGGCGTTGACCGCGCCGCACGAAGCGGCGGTCGTGATCGTGGCGAACAGCGAAGTGGCCGATATGCCGAAGCGCACTTCCTTGCCTTCCATATTGCCGCCTGCCTGCAGTGCGGACGCGGCATGGTCAATCGGCAGAGACGACAGCGCCGCCGTGATGTGCTGCTCGGAAGCCATCGCCGCCACGGCCATCACGACAAATATCACCGTCATCGAGGCCAGCACGGCCACGCCCTGGCGCCGGTCCCGCACCATCTCGCCAAACGTGAAGCACAGGGCGGCCGGGATCAGGAAGATCGCCAACATCTCGATGAAATTGGACAACGGCGTCGGGTTCTCATACGGATGCGCCGAGTTCGCGTTGAAGAAGCCGCCACCATTGGTGCCGAGCATCTTGATCGCTTCCTGCGAGGCCACGGGCCCCATCGCCAGCGTTTGCGTGGTCGTCCTCATCGCCTCTGTCACGGGCTTGCCTTGCGGGTCGAGCACGGGCTGGCCCGCCGCATCGACCTTGGGCTGCGTGTACTCGACCGCCGTGACGAGATTCGCGTCCTTGTAGCCGTCGAAGTTCTGGATCACGCCCTGGCTGACCAGCAGCAGCGCGGTGATCACAGACAGCGGCAGCAGCACGTAGAGCGTGGTGCGCGTGATATCGACCCAGAAGTTGCCAATCGTGGCCGAGGTATGGCGCGCGAAGCCACGGATCAGAGCGAAGACCACGGCAATGCCAGTGGCTGCGGAGACGAAGTTCTGGACCGTCAGGGCCAGCATCTGCGTCAGGTAGCTCATCGTCGACTCGCCGCTGTAGCCTTGCCAGTTCGTATTGGTGACAAAGCTGATGGCGGTGTTGAACGACGAATCGGGCGAGACCGCGCCAAACGCCTGCGGATTCAGTGGCAGCAAACCCTGCACGCGCTGGAGCGCGTAGACGGCGATCACGCCGATCACGTTGAAGACGAGCACCGCAATGGCGTATTGCTTCCAGCCCATTTCGGCATCGGCACGCACACCGGCCACGCGATACAGCACGCGCTCGATGGGCCGCCCCCAGGCGGTCAGGCTGAAGTTGCCCTCCTCGACGGCACGGCGCATGTAGCGGCCCAGAAATGGGCCCACCACGAACAGGATGGCCAGAAACAGAACCAGCAGTCCGAGAAATTGAGTGAAGTGCGGTGTCGACATCAGAATTTCTCCGGCCGGAACAGCGCAATGAGCAGGTAAATGAAGAGCGCGGCGGCCAGGCCGGCGCTAAGCAGGTCAGTCCATTCCATTACTGCCCCCTGTTGTCGGCGGCTGGCCTGGAATCGGCAGCGGCGGCTTCGCCGTTACCTCGACTGGCCGGCGGATTGGCGCCAAGCGCGGCGCAAAGAGCCAGCAGCGCGCCCGTCAACGCGCCGAAGGCCAGCAATACAAGGAAGTAGATCCCGTCCATGACTTGTGCAGGCGATAACACCTGACTGAGTGATTTACGGATAGCAGGTTAGGGATCGGGGGGTAAAAACGGGGTAGAGAGGCGGGAGGGGGGTGTAAACGAAATATAAAAATGCAGGAGGCCAGCAACAGCCAGCGCTCGAAGGCTGTTCTGCCGATGTCTTCAGGAGGAGGATCTCCCCACTCCGGCACGCGGGAGAAGGGAAATCATGGCGACGAAACCGTCAGATCCAGCCCGCGCGGTGCAGCTTGCGCCAGAGAAAGCTGCACGCGGCCGCCGTGAAGCCGATCACCACGGGATACGCGTAGTGGAACTTCAGTTCCGGCATGAAGTTGAAGTTCATGCCATAAAGCGAGAACACGACGGTAGGCACCGCCAGAATCGCACCCCACCCGGCCAGCCGCTTGACCACCTCGTTCTGCGTCACGGTAACCAGCGCCAGGTTGACCTGGACGGCCGTCGTCAGCATCTCTCGTACCACGTCGAGTGTGCGCACAACGCGGCTGCTGTGGTCCTGGATATCGCGGAAGTACGCGCGCAGGTCCTTTGGCACAAGGTCTTCATGCAGGCGGATCAACTGGCTGCAGATGTCTTCGACCGGATAGACCACGTTGCGCAGGCGCAAGACCTGATGCTTGACCTTATAGAGACGCTCGATGGCCGCGCGATCGAACTCGTCGTGGAAGATGTCCTGCTCCAGCGCCTCGAAGGCTTCTTCGAGCCGGGTCACGATCGGCAGGTAGTGATCGACGATGTAGTCCATCAACGCATAGAGCACGAACCCCGTGCCATGCGCCATGCCGCGCGGGTCTTCCTCGCAGCGTTCGCGCACCGGCGTGTAGGTGGAACTGGCGCCATGCCGCACCGAAACTACGTAGTTCGGGCCGACATACAGATGCGTCTCACCCACCACCACTTCGTCGTCGACCAGGCGCGCGGTACCCAGCACCACGAACACCGAGTCACCGTAGGCCTCGATCTTGGGGCGCTGATGTGGCTCCAGCGCGTCCTCCACGGCCAGGTCGTGCAGACCGAACGCCTGCTGCACCTTGCGCAGCAGCGGCAGGTCTGGTTCGTGCAGCCCCAGCCAGACGAAGGTGCCGGGCTCGGCCAGCGCTCTGGCAATGCCGTCGAACTCCACATCTCCGACCTTTCTGCCTTCGCGATAGGCCGCGCAGTTAACGATGGCTCCCATGGATGCTCCGTACTTGAGGACGTGCAATCGTAACAAGCCGAGGCATTTGATGTGAACCATCCCCGCCATCACCACTTTTTGACATGCGGCTGGCGCGCCCGTGGTCCGCATCGGCCACCTGGGGCTGGCCGTCCGACATTTGTTACAGTTCCCCGGAGATACGACGTTAGAATGTGGCATTTCCACGGTCACCCGGCTATGTCTCAGAAGAAATCGCCACGCTTCGAGCTGCGCAGTGGCAACGTCGACGCCCTCCTTCTCGCTCTCAATACCGCCGATCTGGACGCGGTGCGGGACGACCTCCTCTCCCGCTTCGAGTCAACCCCCGATTTCTTTTCCGATGACGTCGTCGCGCTGGACCTGCGCCGCCTGGAAGGTGACGGGGCGCTGGCGCTGGACCGTGTGATCGACACCCTGGCCACCCTCAGGGCCCGTGCCATCGGCGTGGTGGCCCGTGCCGACCAGCGCGACTGGGCCGGCGGCTTCGGCCTGCCGCTGCTGGACAGCCAGAGCCGGCGTGGCGGCAAGGACGAGGCCCCGAAGGAGAAGGCGGGCAACCCCGAATCCGCGACGGCAGGCGGACAGGCGGGCGCCGAGGCGACCAGGAACACCGGCAAGGGCAAGGACAGCGAGGGCGCCGTCGTCAACGGCAAGGCCTCGGAAATCGCCGAGATCATGGCGGCCGCGAACGCGGCTTCCGCCCCCCGCGCAATCCCCACGCTGCTGATCGACAAGCCGCTGCGCTCGGGCCAGCAGATCTACGCCCAGGGCGACGTGGTGATCCTGGATCTGGTCAGCTACGGCGCCGAAGTCATCGCCGAAGGCAATATCCATATCTATGCCCCGCTGCGCGGCCGCGCGCTGGCGGGTGTCAAGGGTAATCCCGATGCGCGCATCTTCTGCACGTGCCTGGAGCCCGAACTGATTTCCATCGCCGGCATCTATCGGACCGCGGAGCAGACACTCCCGGCCGACGTGCTCGGCAAGTCGGCACAGGTTCGCCTGGCCGACGAAAAGCTGATCCTTGAACCGCTGCGCATGAAGTAACGGCAGCACGCAAACGAACGAATTCCACTCATACCGGACCATAGAGCCATGGCAAAAATCATCGTAGTGACCTCCGGCAAGGGGGGCGTTGGCAAGACCACCACCAGCGCGAGTTTCGCCGCCGGTCTGGCCCTGCGTGGCCACAAGACTGCCGTGATCGATTTCGACGTCGGCCTGCGCAACCTCGACCTGATCATGGGCTGCGAGCGTCGCGTGGTGTATGACCTGATCAACGTGGTGCAGGGCGAAGCGAACCTGCACCAGGCGCTGATCAAGGACAAGAAGTGCGAAAACCTGTTCATCCTGCCGGCGTCGCAGACGCGCGACAAGGAAGCGCTGACGCGCGAGGGCGTGGAGAAGGTCATCAACGACCTGAAGGAAATGGGCTTCGAGTACATCATCTGCGACTCGCCGGCCGGCATCGAGACGGGCGCGCTGATGGCGATGTATTTCGCTGACGAGGCGCTGATCGTGACCAACCCCGAGGTATCGTCGGTACGCGATTCGGACCGCATTCTCGGCATCCTGTCGTCGAAGACCAAGCGCGCCAGCGAAGGTGAGCCGATCAAGGAACACCTGCTGATCACGCGCTACAACCCCAAGCGCGTGCACGGTGGCGAGATGCTGTCGCTCACCGATATTCAGGAAATCCTGCGCATCAAGCTGATCGGCGTGGTTCCGGAATCGGAGGCGGTGCTCCATGCCTCCAACCAGGGCACGCCGGCGATCCACCTGGAAGGCACCGATGTCGCCGATGCCTACGGCGACATCGTGGACCGCTTCCTGGGCAAGGACAAGCCGCTGCGTTTTACCGATTATCAGAAGCCGGGGCTGTTCTCGCGCATCTTCGGCAACAAATAAGGAGGGCTCATCCACATGTCGATCCTGTCCTTCCTGCTGGGAGAGAAGAAGAAATCCGCATCGGTCGCCAAGGAGCGCCTGCAGATCATTCTCGCCCATGAACGTTCGGGCCATTCGGCGCCGGCCGATTACCTGCCGGCCCTTCAGCGCGAGCTGGTGGCCGTGATTTCGAAGTACGTCAAGATCAGCGATCAGGACCTGCGCGTCAGCCTGGAGCGCCAGGACAACCTCGAGGTTCTCGAGGTCAAGATAGAAATTCCACAAGCCTGAGATCGAGGCTGTGGGTAATTCCAAAGTAAATCCGCGATAAATCCGCGGCATTTTCTTCTAAGGGAAAACCCGCATTTTTGATTAGATTATTGCAGCGCAGCAGTCGTATTCCACGACTGCTGCGCTGTGCTCCGCACTTCCGTTTATCCCCCTGTTTTTCGTTGCCCTGTCGTTGCCCGTTCGTGCCCTGCACCAGAACGGCGCGTGCTGCTGCGCACCATTTTCAGCGTTCAGAGGCATTGTGTAGCGGCAAACCAACGGAATTGCACCAAATCCCCTCCTGAAGCACTGCTCTTGCTTGGTTTTATGTCAAGGCTAAGTTGAAATGTCCGGACTCCGGCAAAGTTAAAATGTCCGGACTCTGGAGGAGGCGATGAGATTTCAGCTACGCCGGGCAGACGGAACCGGGATCCCGGAGCCCGAAATTCCATTCCGTGGCCTCAGATCCCATGCTCCGCTCCGGGAGACCGTCCCATATCTGTATAGCAAGATGCCCCCTCGCTTGAAGGGTTACGTCGCTGAATCTGACACCTAGTATGAGTTGGGCGGGCATAGTCGGGGCCGGTTAGACGGGTTAGAGGCGCCAAGTTCGTCCAGAGCGGCGCGCATAGGGCGTAAAAAGCCCTGTTGATGTTTCGGATCAGCATTATCGTCATCGACACCCGGTGTCCCTAGACCGCGCTCGTCTAGGGAAAATGAAATCCAGCGCTGGCTTGCTTGATATTTTTGCAAAATGATAAAGAAAACAATCCTTACTTTTATCCTTGCACTATTTATTGCGACGAACGCGAGAGCCGAAGACAACCCTCACACTTTTCGAATTGCTCGTGAGGTGGTAATCGAAAAGGGTTTCCTTCCAGACCCGATGGTCATCGAGCGTATGCACGATGGAAGTTTTGTCATTGCTGGTCGCATGGGCATGGATAAGGCCGCTTGGGCGACAGCCGTTGATCCGGCAGGCGCAGTTAGGTGGCGATACCTGCTTTCGTCCCCGACTCCTGGTCCGGGAGGCATTTATCCATATTTCTCGGGAGTATTTGAAGCCCCAAGCGGCGGCGTCGTGTTATGTGGAACGATTGATCTTGGCGAGGAGCCAAACCGTGGAATTAACGGACTGCTAATCAGCCTCGATAAAGATGGACAGCTCCTCAAAAAGCTGTTTGTCGTGCCGCCACAATCTAAAGATGAACACGCACACATAGCATACGTGGACGGTTGCGTTGCATCAAAAAATGGTGCGACTTTAATTGGAAGGGTTACCGTTTTTCACCGGAATGGCAAGCCGAACGCATTTCATTGGATTGTCGCAACAAATCCCGACGGAGCCATCCTGTGGCAGAAGCTGATCCCTTCGCATGGTGGCGGTGTGCCAAGCCAGGTGCGGAAAATGCCAGACGGCAGCCTGATCGTCATGGACACAGAGGCTATACGCGTAGATGATCGAGGGGAGCTATTGGCACGGTCCTCTGCTACCGGACTCCTTCGCTTAGTGCAACCCCTCAATACAGATGCGGAACCTGCACTCTTGGACTGCTACGGTGGACAGACACGGGGTCGACTGATACGACTCACCCCGGATCTGAAAGTCTCGGTAGAGAGGATGTTACCTCTATCCGAGAGCCTCTGCGGCCCGCGCCAATACGTGATGCAATTGTATAGTTTGCCTGACGGCTCAATGGTTTTGTTTGGCCATCGCAATGACAATGGTGCACATACGCCTGTCGCGGCCAAATGGAATGCTTCGCTCTCGGCTGTCAGAACTGAGCCATTTTTCGCTCCGTTGGCGCCATGGTTTAACGCCGCCACACCTAGCGGTAAGCCCGGAGAGTTTGCCACAGTGCGGATAACGGGAGCTCCTACGGGAATTCTTCGAGGAAGCGAGCGAGCGCTGTATCTGTCTTTTATTGATGTTAATCATTGGTAAATAAGAGGAAAAATAATGGATGCCAGCGCGGGAATCAATGAACAAAACGCCGACCTTTTCTCTCTGGAGGCCTATGCAGGGGGGCAAGTGGCCGCTTCGGTCGAAAGCGGTCATTATCCTTGGCTAGTTCTCGGTGCCGTTAAGCGGCCACGATTGCTGCTGCAACCGCTGCAGCGCTTCCAGCACGTCGTTCTGATCCATCGAGCGCTGTGACTTCTTGCCTGGTGGACGCCCGCGTCTACGCGGCGTCCCGTCAGTACGCGGCACAGATTGGGACCTCCGATTGTCGCGCTTCTCTTGTACGTACTGCGCCAACTGCAGCACGTGCCCGAGGCGCTTGTTGTCCACGATTGCGCCCTGGTCGACTTCCGAGAGACGATCGTAGGTCGTGTAGGGCAGGGCAGCGCCATTGGCCCGCGGCTCAATCGTGCCATCCGGGTAGTGGTAGACATCGATATAACGGCCGGCCAGCTTGCGATGTTCCGGAGTGTCGTCCAGCAGGTAGAGCATCTTGTCATACTGGATCGTCAGGCTCTTGGACACGCAACGTGGCTCGCGCACGGTGAAAATCAGATCTAGGTTCTCATCGGATCGTAGCGGACGATGGGCGTTATGGCTGTTGCGCGGCACCTTGGCAAACCTTGCGTTGTAGTCGGTAATGAACTCCGCCATGAAAGCGTTGGCGGCCTCCATGGTGCTGATATTGCGCAGGCGCAACTCCTTGACCAGGCGGTCCTGCAGGGTCAGGTGGGTTCGTTCGACGCGCCCCTTGGCCTGGCTGCTGTTGGCGCAGATGCCTTCGATGTTCAGCTCGAACAGGACCCGGGCAAACTGGGTGTGGCCATTACCGCCGGTCGCACTCGGTTTGTTGACGCGGAAGACGCTGGCCTTGTCGCTGTAGAACGCCACCGGCTTGCCGTGGCGCTCCAGATAGGCGCGCGTCGCGGCGAAATACGTGAACGTAGACTCTGAATGCGTGAAGCGCAGTTCCATGATCCGGCTGGTCGCGTCATCGACATACACCAGCAGCGTGCAAGCCGGCGCACGCTCCTCGAACCAGCGGTGATCGCAACCGTCGATCTGGATAAGCTCGCCCAGGCAAGCGCGGCGATTGCGTGGCTGGTAGACCTTGGGCGGCCGCTGCTTGCGCGGTACCCACAGCCCGGCTGCCGTCATCAGCCTGCGGATCGTCTCCTTGGACAACATGAGTCCATGGCGTTCGCGCAGCTTCTCGCAGGCCAGCGTCGGCCCGAAGTCAGCATAGTGTTCCCGGATAAGCCCCAGCGCCGCAGCTTCACAGTCGACCGCCAGCCGGTTGTTGCTCGGGCGGCCGCGCTTGCGGGACACAAGCCCTGATGGGCCTTCCTGCCGGTAGCGTTCCAGCAACCGCCGGAGCTGCCGGTCCGTGATCTCCAATCGTTCGGCGGCCACACCGGGCCGCAACTGACCATCCACGACCGCCTGGACGGTCTTGAGCCTATCTAACTCCTGCATGCTGACTGTAATAACCTCGGATCTAGCCATCCTCTGGCGTCTCCATCATGTTCAGCCGGGCAGGCTGAATACCATGGACGGGGCGCCTCAGGCGGACATTTGAACTTTGCCAGAACCGGACATTACAACTTTGCCGCTACATTTTATGTCCGAACGATCCGCCTTTTGTTAAATTTTCGCGGCGTTTACAGCAAACGTTATTCAAATGGACGCGCCGTGATCCGGCAGCGGACAACCACAAGACAGAAAAGGAGCACCATGAAGAAATCGCTACTGACCCTCGCACTCGGTTCGCTGTTTGCCGGCGGCGCCTACGCGCAAACGTCGGTCACGCTGTACGGCATTGCCGACGCCAGCATCCACTACACGACCAACGCCGATGCCAACAACCACGGCCAACTCGCGATGGACAATGGTGCCATCACGCAAAGCCGCTGGGGCCTGAAGGGCGCCGAAGCCCTGGGTAACAACCTGAAGGCCATCTTCCAGCTGGAAAACGGCTTCAACGTGCCCAACGGCACGATGAGCTCGTCGGGCCAGATCTTCAACCGTCAAGCCTACGTTGGCCTGGCTGGTGATTTCGGCGCCGTGAAGCTGGGTCGCCAGTACACCGAAGGGTTTAATTTCTTCGGCGACTACGATCCGCTGACCATCGGTAACTACACCGGCAACTCGTGGATGTATTACAGCCTGACGCAGCTCCGTCGCAACAACGTGGTCAGCTACGGCGGTTCGTTCAGCGGTTTTGATTTCGGCGCAAGCTACGGCTTCGGCGAAACCCCGGGCAGCTTCACGAAGGCTAGCGGTTCGGGCGCCGGCATCAACACGCCGTACTTCGGCGTGCGCGCAGCCTACAACTACGGCCCGTTCGGCGTGGGTGGCGTGTACCAGGAAATCCGCGACGCCAATGGCAACAAGCAGCAAATGTGGGGCGCTGCTGGTAAGTACTCGATCGGACCGGCAAAGCTGTTCCTGGGCTACATCGGTGGTCGCGACCACACCGGCCTGATGGACAACATCCTGAACAACGCCGCCGTCGTCACGACGAACGCCAACCCGGCTCCGAACACCGTCGGTACGGCTGCTGCGAACGCCAATCCGCGCAAGGACACGCTGGGCTACATCGGCGCGACCTACCAAGCCACTCCGGCCCTGGCGCTGACCGGTGCGTTCTACGCCGACTACGTCGAAAACAAGAACGGTATCGCCGACAACAACGGCCGCCGCTACACGGCCGCGCTGATCGCCGAGTACTCGCTGTCGAAGCGCACGCAAGTCTATGGTGCTGCGGACTTCAACAAGGTTTCGGGCGCCACCACGACCGAACTGCCGGGCCGCAACAACCAGACCAGCTTCGGTGCTGGCATCCGCCACATCTTCTGATTGCTGGTTTGATCAGTTGGCAGAAAGGCACCTTCGGGTGCCTTTCTTTTTTTGCGAAGGCGGAGATGGAGTCGACGGTGGAGTTGGCTGTGATGTTGGCGGTGGCGCCATCCCCGACGTCGTCAGCAGTTCCAGGCGATAGCCATGCGTGTAGAGCGGCTGGAGCCGCACGCCGTTGTGCTCCCACAGGCCGAGCTTGGTACGCACACGCGAGACATGGGTGTCGATGGTGCGTGACAGCGGCGGCAGCTCCTTGCCCCAGATCGCCGCAAGCATGTATTCGCGCGGCACGGCGCGGCCCTCATTACGGAACAGGAGCAGCGCGACTTCGAACTCCTTCGGCGTCAGCCGTACCTCCTGCCCGTGGCACGTGGCGTCGCGCGTCACGGTGTCAAAGCTGAAACAACCCCAGGTCAGCCGTCCATCGTCTGGCTGGCGGGAGTCCGGGTACGCTCGCCGCAGCAGCGCTGCGATGCGCGCGCCGAGTTCGCGCGGCCGGATCGGCTTGACCATATAGTCGTCGGCGCCAGCACTCAACGTTGCGACAATGTCCGCCTCGGCGTCGCGCCGGGTCAGGAACATCACCGGTATGCGCGGGTCCAGGTGCGCGCGCGCCCAGTCCAGTACTTCCCGGCCCGAGACATTTGGCACGTGCCAGTCAAGCAGCAACAGGTCGAACGTGACCTTGCGCAACGTGACCAGCATGCGCCTGCCATCGGCGAACGTCACGCACTCATGCCCTTCCGCCGTCACGATCTCGCGAATCCTCGCGGCCTCGGCAGCGTCGTCCTCCAGCGAGGCAACCCTCAGTCCCATCCTTGTCATGCGTCGTCGCGCCCAAGTGGAGCGTCCAGTGAAATCGCTGACGACCATTAGAGGCGTGTGAGCGAGAGAACCCTATAAGACGATGCTCATTTTCTGCATCGGCCACAAATGTTTACTTTCGTTTGGTGCGCGCATCGGCCTACCATGACCCGGAACATCTGACCTGATCAGGAAGGAAACGCACCTTGAGAATCGCCGCGCTCGAAGACGACCCCGTCCGCGCCATCGTGCTGGAGCGAGCGTTGCATCCCGGCGGACACACGCTTGCGCGATTTCGCAGCAGCCAGCCGATGATCGAGGCCATGCGTCGCGAGCCGTTCGATCTGCTGCTGCTGGACCGGGACGTGGCCGGCACCAACGCCGACGATCTGCTCGATTGGGTGCGGCGCACGCTGGGACACGGAATGCCGGTGATGATGCTGGGCCAGAGCGATGCGGAGGAAGTGGTCGTGGGCTGCCTCGCGGCTGGCGCGGATGCGTACGTGCCGCAGCCCGCGCGATGCGATGAGCTGCGGGCCCGCATCGAGGCATTGACCCGGCGGGCAGCGATGCCCGGCATGACGGTTGCCACCGTGCCGCCTGGCGCGCTAGGGAACACTTCCGATCAACTCGTCTGCGGCGTGTTCCGCTTTGCGGTAGCGGAGCACCGCGTGTGGGTCAACAGCATGACCGTGGCCCTGTCGCCCAAGGAATACGCGCTGGCGCTGCTGCTGTTTCGCAACCTTGGCGCGCTGGTGACGCGCCGCGCGATGATCGAGCACGTTTGGCCTGCCACCGGCATCATGGAGCAGGCGCGCACCATTGACAGCCACCTGTCGCGGGTACGCACCAAACTCGCGCTCTGGCCGTTCAACGGCATCATGCTGCGATCGGTCTATCGGCTCGGGAGCCGCCTGGACCCGATATAGACAGCCGTCGCGACACGCGACCGGCCGTCATTGGCTGCCCTATGAGACGGATGAGGTGGCTGAGGTTGATAAGGCAGCCGTCTTCCGCTGAGCGGAGTCCATCTCAATCGATCTTGATGCCCGCTTCCTTGACGATGCGCGCGTTCTCCGCCGACTCGGCGCGAATGGCCGCGCCGAACTGTGCCGCCGATCCACCCGTGGGCACCTCGCCGCCGCGCAGCAGGCGGTCGCGCACGTCGGGCTCGGCCAGCGCCTTGTTCAGTTCCGCATTGAGCTTGTTGATGATGGCCGGCGGCGTCTTGCCCGGCGCGAAGATCCCGAACGTCGAAGTCAGGTTGGCCTTGGGATAGCCCAGCTCGTCCATGGTCGGCACATTGGGCAGCGAATCGATGCGCTTCGGCGCGCCCACGGCGATGGCGCGTAGACGCCCGGCCTGCATGTGCTGCGTCAGCATGGGGCTGGCGTTGGTGCTCATCACCTCGAACTGCCCGCCGAGCGCGTCATTCATCTGCTGGCCGGCACCCTTGTACGGGATCATCGTCAGTTCCGTCTTCGACTTGGCCTTGATCTGCTCGAGCATCACATGGCCCACCGTGCCAAGGCCAGACGTGGCCCAGCGCACCGAGCCGGGCTTGGCCTTGGCCTGCGCGATCAGGTCCTGAAACGATTTGCCGGAGAAGCTCGGCGTGGCGACCACGAGCACCGGCGAGTACATCACGCTCATCACCGGCGCCACGTCGTGCTGCGGGTCGTAGTTGACGTGGCCCACGTGCGGATTGAGCGTCAGCGGGCTGGTCGACGAGAAACCGACCGTGTAGCCATCCGGCGCGGCTTTGGCCACGGCGTCGATGCCGATGCTGCCACCCGCTCCGGCCTTGTTCTCGACCACCACCGAGGTGCCCATCTGCACCGAGAGCTTTTCGCCCAGCGCGCGCGCCACGGCGTCGCTGATGCCGCCGGTCGGATAGGCAACGATCATGCGGATCGGGCGGCTCGGATAGTTGTCCGCGGCGAAGGCCGGGGCGGAGATAGAGGCGGTCAGGGCAGCGGCCGCGATAAACGCGGCGTGCAGCGGCAGGGATCGGAAGGCGACCATGATCGGGCTTGAGCGGGAAATTGGCGGGAAATTAGCGGGAATCTGCGGATTTGGCGGGACGTGGCGGGCAATGCATGGCCGCGTCCGAATTGCCGCCATCTTAGCCGATCCGGCCCGCGCCCCTGAAACGGGCGAGCGGTTATCGCACCAGCGGATGCTCAGGCACCCACGACACGAATAGCTCGTTGGCCCGGTCATAGAGCCGCCATGCGGTACCGCATTCCCGGCACCTGAACGACAACATGCTGAACGGCACGCCGGCCGCGCTCTGGCTGACCAGCGGCGCCGTATTGTGCAGGGCCAGGCAGGGATGGGGTTCGCGCCGGCGCGGATCGTCGGCCAGTGCCAGGCAATGGGCACAGGCAGGGCGCGCTGGCGCATGGGAAGGCACGGCGTCAGGCATGACGGGGGTCCCGGAGGGCTGGAGTACGGCGGACTTCATGACCGCCATGATGCCGCAAATTCGATGCCAGGATGACCAATGTCTGCAGCGCCCGCGCGACAGGATGCGCGGACTGAGCGTGAATCGTGACGAGACCCACGCCAGGGCCTTTACCGCGGCGCCCCGATTCCGCAACATTCCAACTTTCCGCACAGAAGACACCACAAGGAGTGTTCCCGTCATGCACGCTGCCCCTCATCCTGCCCTGCGTACCCGCCTGGCCCGCCTGGCCCTCTTGCCCGCCGCGCTGGCGCTGGCCGGCGCGATCTGCGCCCTGCCGGCCCAGGCCGAGCCCGTGCAGCCGGCCTTTCAGCTTGCGCAGCAGGAAAAGCCCGCGCTGATCGACACGCTCAAGGACCTGGTATCGATCGAGTCCGGCAGCAAGGATATCGAAGGCCTGGACCGCATCGCCAACCTGATTCGCGACCGCCTGGCCGCGCTCGGCGGCGACGCGAAGCTGATCGAGCCAACCGACGTCTATCGCATGGAGGACACCCCGCCGAAGGTCGGCAAGATGGTCATGGCGCAGTTCAAGGGCACTGGCCAGCGCAAGATCATGCTGATCGCGCACATGGACACGGTGTACCTGCGCGGAATGCTCGCGCAGCAGCCCTTCCGCGTCGACGGGGATCGCGCCTACGGCCTGGGCATTGCCGACGACAAGAACGGCGTGGCGGTGATCCTGCATACCGTGGCCATCCTGCAGAAGATGAAGTTCAAGGACTATGGCACGCTGACCGTGCTGATCAACGGCGACGAGGAGATCAGCTCGCCGGGCGCGCGCGCCACGTTGACGAAGCTGGGCGCGGAGCAGGATGCCGTATTCTCGTGCGAAGCCTCGCGCGTCACCGGCGACCGGCTCTCGCTGGCCACGAGCGGTATCGGCGCCATCTCGCTCAAGGTCGACGGCAAATCCTCCCACGCGGGAAGCTCGCCGGAACTGGGGCGTAATGCGCTCTACGAGCTATCGCACCAGATCCTGCAGATGCGCGACCTGTCCAACCCGGACACCGGCCTCAAGGTCAACTGGACCCTGTCCCACGCCGGCACCAACCGCAACGTGATTCCGGCCGTGGCCACCGCGCAGGCCGATGTGCGCGTGCTGCGCACCGCCGACTACGACGGCCTGGAGCGCACGCTGCAGGAGCGGATTCAGAAGAAGCTGATTCCCGACACGAAGGTCGAAGTGAAGTTCGAGCGCCGTCGCCCACCACTGGAAGCCACCCCGGCATCCCGTGCGCTGGCCGCGCACGCGCAGGGCATTTATGCCGAAATCGGCGAGAAGCTGGCTGTTTATGACACCGCCGAAGGCGGCGGCACCGATGCGGCATTTGCGGCGGCCGCAACCAAGGCACCGGTGATCGAACGCTTCGGCCTGCGCGGCTTCGGCGCGCATTCGAACGATGCGGAGTATGTGGACTTGAACTCGGTCACGCCGCGTCTGTATCTGCTGACGCGGATGATCATGGATGTCTCGCAGGACAAGACGGGAAAGTGATCGAGGGAGGGAAGTGACTCCCCCTCCCGCTGTGGCGGGAGGGGGTTAAAACCATCAGCCGTTCAAGCCGCTTTCGCTCTCTCGCGCAAGTCCGGCAGGAATACCGCGAGCAGGCCCAGCAATGGCAGGAACGCGCAAAGCTGGTACACGGTCTCGATGCCGTGCACATCGGCCAGCCGACCGAGCACCGCGGCGCCGATGCCGCCCATGCCGAAGGCAAACCCGAAGAACAGCCCGGACACCATGCCCACCTTGCCCGGGATCAGTTCCTGCGCGAACACCAGGATGGCCGAGAAGGCCGAGGCCAGGATGAAGCCGATCACCACGGACAGCACGGCAGTCCAGAACAGGTTGGCATGGGGCAGCATCAGCGTGAACGGCGCCACGCCCAGGATCGACGCCCAGATCACGCGCTTGCGGCCGATGCGGTCACCGATCGGCCCGCCCATGATCGTGCCCGCCGCTACGGCGAACAGGAACAGGAACAGGTAGATCTGCGAGGTCTGACGCGCCAGGCCGAACTTCTCCATCAGGTAGAACGTGTAGTACGTGTTCAGGCTGGCCATGTAGAAGTACTTGGAGAAGATCAGCAGCAGCAGCACCACGATGGCGCGCACCACTGTCGACTTCGGCAGCTTGTTGACCACGACGCCGGCGCCCTTCTTCTTCGCGGCGCGCTCGGCCAGGTGCCGGCCGTACCAGCCGCCGATCTGCCACAGCACGGTGATGGCCAGCAGCGCGGCCAGCGAGAACCAAGCCACGCTGCCCTGCGAGTGAACGATCCACGCCGCCAGCAGCGGACCCATCGCGCTGCCGCCGTTACCGCCCACCTGGAAGATCGACTGGGCCAGACCGTGCTGCCCGCCCGACGCCAGCCGCGCCACGCGCGACGATTCCGGGTGGAAGATCGACGAACCGGTTCCCACCAGCGCTGCGGCAACCAGCAGCACGCCATAGGTCGGGGCCACTGACAGCAGCAACAGGCCGCACAGCGTGAATCCCATGCCGATGGCGAGCGAATGCGGCTTCGGATGCTTGTCCGTGTACAGGCCGACCACCGGCTGCAGTAGCGACGCCGTGACCTGATACGTCAGCGTCAGCAGGCCGATCTGCGTGAAGCTCAGGTTGAAGCCGCCCTTGAGCATCGGATAGATGGCCAGGATCAGCGACTGGATCATGTCGTTGAGGAAGTGCGCGAAACTGATCGCGTACAGCACGCGGAAGCGTGTGCCTTCCTCACGGTCGGCCGGATGGGCCGGATGGATGGTTGTGCTCATGGTGCGGGGGCGCATTGGCCAGTCATGCTTGGCAAAAGCCCGGGCGCCCGAACAGCGCGCGGCCGGGAAGTGTGACGATGCTAATTGGCAAACTGCCGCCTGTCCTGCGAGAATGAGGCCGTAACTTTGGAGAAAAGGACATGCCAGCCGAAGCGCCGAACGCTGCCCATGCCGACGGGCGGCCCGATACCTACTCGGAACAGCCCGCCTACCTCCAGTACGATCGCGGCCCGATGCCCGTGGCGGCCATGGCGGCGGACTACCTGCCGACCCACGTCACCAAGCCCCACCAGCACCCGCACGCGCAACTCATCCATGCCGTGCACGGGGTGATGGTGGTGTCTACGTCCGAGGGACAGTGGATCGTGCCGCCGACACGCGGCATGTGGATGCCCGGGGGCACCGTGCACTGGATCCGCATGGTCGGGCACGTGCAGATGCGCACGGCCTACATCCGCCCCGACGCCGCGCCGAACCTGCCCACGCGCTGTACCGTACTCGGTATTTCTCCGCTGCTGCGCGAGTTGATCCTGGCCGCGATCGACATTCCCCTGCCCTATTCGCCCGACTCGCGCGAATCCCGGCTGATGCAATTGCTGCTCGATGAAGTCACGCTGGTACCCACACTGCCGCTCCACCTGCCGCGCCCGACGGACAGGGACCTGCGCGTGATCTGCGAGCAGATCACCGATAGCCCCGACTCTGGCCTGACGCTGGCTGACTGGGGCGACAGGCTTGGCGTGGATCCCAAGACCATTCAGCGCCGATTCGCGCGCGAGACCGGGATGACGTTCGGCCAGTGGCGCCAGCAGGCACGGCTGCTGGCCGCGCTGGAGCGGCTGGCGGCAGGCGACAAGGTGGTGGATGTGGCGCTCGACATGGGCTATGGCAGCCCGAGCGCCTTCGCGACGATGTTCCGGCGGCAGTTCGGCGTGCCGCCGAGCGCTTTCTTCAAATAGTCCTGTCGTCCTGTCGCCCTGTCCTACCCGGCAAGGTAGCGCTCGACCAGCCGCGTCCAGTAGGCCGCCCCGACGGTCAGGTTGTCGTCGTTGAAGTCGTAGCCGGCGTTGTGAAGCAGCGGCTGGTTGACCCCATTGCCCATCCGGACGAAACATCCGGGCCGCTGCTGCAGGAAGTAAGCGAAGTCCTCGCTGCCGGCGATGCGGTGGAAATTCGCGATCGCACGTTCGGGGCCCACCAGTTCCTCGGCCACCTGGCGTGCGAACTCGGTCTCCGCTTCGCTGTTGACCAGCACCGGATAGCCACGCACGTACTCGATATCGGCCGTTGCGCCATAGCCCTCGGCGTGTGACGTGGCAAGCTGCTTGATGCGCGTTTCCATGGATGCCCGCACATCCGCACTGAATGAGCGCACGCTGAGTTCCATGCGCGCGCTATCGGGAATCACATTGGGCGCGTGGCCGGCGTGCAGTGTGCCGATGGTCACCACGGCAGTCTCGTTCGGATCGACGTTGCGCGCCACGATGGACTGCAGCGCCATGACCAGGCTGCCCGCGACCAGGATCGGATCGATCGACTGATGCGGCCGCGCGGCATGGCCACCCTTCCCGCGGATGGTGATCGCAACGGTGTCGCACGCGGCCATGAACGGGCCCGAACGGAACATGAAGGTACCGGCCTCGGCACCCGGATGGTTGTGCAGGCCAAAGATCGCATCGCACGGAAAGCGTTCGAACAGGCCGTCGGCCAGCATCCGTTCCGCGCCACCGCCCGCCCCGATCTCCTCGGCCGGCTGGAAGATCAGGTGCACGGTGCCATCGAATTGCCGGGTACGTGCCAGTTGTCGCGCGGCACCCAGCAGTACGGCGGTGTGGCCGTCATGGCCACACGCGTGCATCTTGCCGTCGTGCACGCTGGCATAGGGCAAGCCCGACCGCTCGTGGATCGGCAATGCATCCATGTCGGCGCGAATGCCGACGCTGCGTTGCCCCGCGCCCACTCGCAGCGAGGCCACCACGCCGGTACCGCCCACGCCACGTGTGACCGTGTAGCCCCAGTTCTCCAGCTTGCTGGCGACGAGTTCGGCCGTGTGGACCTCGTTGAAGGCAAGCTCGGGATGCTGGTGGATATGGCGGCGGATGTCCTGCAGTTCGTCACGCGAGTCGAGCGTGTCGTGCAGGGTGCAGAAGGACCGGGTGGGGGAATCCTTGGCGAGGCGGACGGAGACGGACTTGAGGATCGATGCGACTTCAGGGGCGTCGATGTCGGGGTCTTCGATTTCGGGGGCGTGTTCAGACATGGCAGTGCTCTAAACGGCAGACATGTATGAACAGTATTTCACGCATCCCAAGGAAGAAAACCTGGAATGCTGATTTCGTGCGAAAACGCCCGGAATCACGGCAAAACTGTTGCCCTGATCGGACGCTTTGTGTGGAACTGCGACGATTTGTGTGAAGACGTTTCCGTTGGGAACCCGCGCCGATGTCGCCGCGGGCACCCAACCGCCCTGCCTGGATCCGTCCGAATCCGCCTAGATTCGTATTGCGCCACCGCGCCCGACGTAGGCCACGACGTTCTGGGACTGCTCGCCAAGCCCCTCGACGCCCAGGCGCATCACGTCGCCGGCACGCAGGTAGCGCGGCGGCTTGAAGCCCATGCCGACACCTGGCGGCGTGCCGGTGGCGATCAGGTCGCCGGGCTCCAGCGTCATGAAGCGGCTGACGTAGCTGACGATCGTCGCCACATCGAAAACCATGGTGGCCGTGCTGCCCTTCTGCATGCGCTCGCCATTGACGTCGAGCCACATCCCCAGCTTTTGCGGGTCGGGCACCTCGTCACGCGTGACCAGCCACGGGCCCGCCGGACAGAAGGTGTCGCAGCCCTTGCCCTTGTCCCACGTGCCGCCGCGTTCGAGCTGGAATTCGCGCTCGGAGACATCATTGACCACGCAGTAGCCGGCCACATAGTCGAGCGCCTGCTCCTTCCACACATTCCGGGCCCGGGTGCCAATCACCACGCCCAGTTCCACTTCCCAGTCCGATTTCTGTGAATCGAGCGGCAACATCACGTTGTCGTTCGGGCCGTTCAGCGACGTGTTGGCCTTCAGGAACACGATCGGCTCGGTCGGCAGCGGCATGCCGGCTTCGGCGGCGTGGTCGGCGTAGTTCAGGCCGATGGCAACGATCTTGCCAACGCCGCTCCAGGGCACGCCGAAGCGTCCGCCTTCCACCACCGGCAGCGTGGCGGGGTCGATGGTCGCCAGACGGGCCAGCACGCCGGGCGCCAGTTCCTGCGGGCCGATGTTGTCGATCACGCCGGACAGGTCGCGCACGCGGCCGTCGCTGTCCAACATGCCGGGGCGCTCGGCGCCGGGTTCTCCAATGCGGACTAGTTTCATGGGTCTCGTCTCCTTGCGGTAGCACCAGCCCGCGAGCATAGCGCAAGCGCGAGACCCCTGCCCGTTCAGCCCAGCATCGACGGCACACGGTAGTGGGCGGGCTCGAGCAGATCCAGCCCGCACTGCAACTGGTCGATCCAGTCGATGAAGCGCTTGACCATCTCGCGGCCCCGGAACGAGGGCCCGTGCTGCGGCACGATCCACTCGATATCCATGGTCCGCGCCATCGCGGCCCAGAGCCGGCACGCCCGGTTGCCGCTCATATAGCGGCGATGGAACGCCAGCATCCGGCGGGCGTGGGCATCGAAATCGGTCACCACGGTGCCGGCTTCCGTCCCCGACGTCATCGTGGCCCCAAGGTCGCCCGAGAACAGGATCTTGCTGACCGGGTCGTAGAACTGGAAATTGCCTTCGGAATGGAGGAAGTGCGCGGGCACCGCGATCAGGTGATTGTTGCCAAGCGGTATCACCATGCCAGCATCCGGGATGGTCACGATGCGCCCCGCCGTTTTGCCTGCCTGGCAGAAATGCGGCAGAAAGCGTGCCCAGACCTGCGAGATCAGCACGCGGCTGTCCGACGATGTCAGCCAGCGCCCCACCGAAGCGACGATGTCCGGGTCCGCATGGGACGCCAGCACGTAGTCAAGCTGCTTGGGTGGGAAATAGCGGCTGATCGTCAGATACAGCTCACTGTAGGTCATGTTTCCGCCCGGATCGATCAACGCCGCATGGCCGTTGTCGACCACCAGAAACTGGTTGCTCTGGACGACGTCGCCTTGACCCTCGTCGACCAGATCCGTGAATGCCAGACAGACATGCCCGCCCGCTTCGTACAACACGTTACTCATGATCCCTCTCTCGCCGCTCTTGTTCTGTTGTAAATGGCTAGGGGCGAAAGTAATGAGACGTAGGCGTTTCTTTATTGATGACGATCAAACTATGGCAGAAACAAGCTACGAAAACGACAGCCGCATGGACACGCTGCGGGGCAAGCCGCGCATCAGCGCGCGTTCAGCAGCTCCTCGATCTTCGAGACAAACTGCTTGTCGTCCGGCTTGACCATGCTGTTGTAGCTGCCGATGACCTGCCCCTTGCGGTCGATCAGGTACTTGTAGAAGTTCCACTTCGGCGCAGTGCCCGTCTCCTGGGCCAGCAGTGCGTACATCGGATTGGCATCGCTGCCGCGCACATGGCTCTTGCCGAGCATCGGGAACTTGACCCCGTAGGTGTTGTAGCAAAAGTCCGCAATGTCCTTGGACGAGCCGGGTTCCTGGGAGAAATCGTTGGACGGGAAACCGAGCACCACCAGCCCGCGTTCGCGGTACTTGGCGTAGAGCGCCTCAAGGCCCTCGTACTGCGGCGTGAAGCCGCAATAGCTGGCCGTGTTCACCACCAGCACCACCTTGCCAGCGTACTGGCACAGGTTCTGCGGCGATTCGTCCTGGAGCCGCGGGAAGCGGAAGTTCAGCGACGCCGGGCAATTGCCCGCCGGCTGCGCGGCCGCCGGCACGGCCTTTTCGGCGGCGCGAGCAGGTGGCGGCAGCATGACTGCCACGGCGGCGGCCAGCGTCAGCGCGCCAGCCAGAGCGGTTCGTTGCACGGATTCCAGGGTACGTTGGCGGGACATGAATCGGGGCTCCGGTGGCTTGAGGAGTAACTTTAGGTGCAAGGAAGTCTACGCTCTCGGCCGATTCACGTCATTCGGGCACACCCGGCCTCTTCCCTGGTTTGACGTCCTTATTCCATGTGGATCTTGGCCGCGTGCTCGGTCACACTGCTGCGCAGTTCCAGATCCGGCATCCGACGCACGATCAGCAGCGCGATGATCGTGGCCACCGCGCCGGCCGCAAAAATCAGATGAAAGCCCGATTCCACGCCGCCAGCCAGCACATGGCGCACGGCTGGCGACAGGTGCGCCAGCGCCTCGCTGCCATGCCGCAGTGCGCCAAGGTCCAGCGCCTGCGTGACGCCGGCCCGGGCCAGCGCGTCGCGAAACTCCATGGCCAGCAGCGTGCCGGCCAGCGCGCCGCCGATCGAGCTGCCGAGCGAGCGCAGCACGAGCAAGGCGCCGGTGCCCGCGCCCATGTCACGGCGCTCCAGCGCGTTCTGCACGCTGATCAGCGTGCCAACCATCGCCATACCCAGGCCGATACCGCCGATCGTCATCGCCAGCAGAACGAAGAAGGTCGGCACGGCGACGGTCACGGCGGCCAGCGAGACCAGCCCGACCGCCGCGGCAACGAAGCCGATGGTCAGGATGACGCGCATACGGCCCAGTCGCGGCGCGAGCCATGCCACCACGAAGTTGCCGGCGACGGTCGCCAGCAGGAACGGCACCACCAGCAGGCCCGACATCGACGCATCAGCGTCACGCACGAGCTGAAAGTGCAGGGGCAGGGCGAAGATGCACAGGAAGATATTGAGCGCGGCCAGCGCCGATGCGCCCACGCCCATCACATAGGCGCGATTGCGGAACAGGCGCGGCGGCAGCATCGGGTCGGCGGCGCGGCGCTCCTGCCAGGCCAGCAACAGCACGGCCACCAGCGAGAGCGCCAGCAGGGCGGCCATCTCGGGCGAGATCCAGGCGAACGCCTCGCCGCCCCAGCTCATGGCAAGCAGGAACGCGACAATGGCCACGGCCAGGAGCAGGGCGCCTAGCCAATCGACCTGGGGCCGGCCGCCGCGCGGCTTCAGATGCGCGAGCCCGCGATAGCACATGGTCATGGCCAGCAGGCCGAGCGGCACGTTGATCCAGAACAGCCAGCGCCACGACATGTGATCGGACACCCAGCCGCCTACCAGCGGCCCCGCGATCGACGAGATCGCCCAGACCGTGGCCAGATAGCCCTGATAGCGGCCACGCTCGCGCGGCGCCACCACGTCGGCAATGGCCGCCTGCGCCAGCGACATCAGGCCGCCACCGCCGAGGCCCTGCAGCGCGCGAAACAGGATCAGCTGCGGCAGCGTCTGCGCCAGCGCGCAGGCCACCGAGGCCAGGATGAACAGCGAAATCGCCACCATCAGCAGACGGCGACGCCCGAAACTGTCCGACAGCTTGCCGTACAGCGGCGTGGTCACCGTCGACACGATCAGGTACGCGGTCACGATCCACGACAGGTGCCCAAATCCGTTGAGATCGTTTGCGATCGCCGGCACGGCCGGGATCACCACGGTCTGGTCGAGCGCCGCGAGCAGAATGCACAGCACGATGCCACCGATCACACGCATGATCGACGCGTGATCGTGAACGGCGGCTTGGGGGAGGGAAGTTGTGGCCTCTAGGGCCTCTGCGGTGGACTGGCTGGCGGGGGCGGTCGACGACATGCGGGGAGGGAGGGTGCGGCCGCAAGTCGGTATATGCGGCCTAATTCAGTAACCGCATAATTATATGCATGCTTAGCATTTGGCGCTGACGGAATTGTCCGAATACCGGACAGGCGAAAGCCGGCCTGCGGCCGCCCTCGCATCACATTTGACGTTACCCGGAGATCGCGGCCGATCGCCGTGCGATCGGCGCGAAAACAGACCGCTTAGCGCGAGCCTCCGTGGATGTAGTGCTCCAGTTGCTCGATAGTGAAGCGCTGCTCGCTGATGATGTCGTTCACGAGGTCACCGATCGAGATCATGCCGAGCAGTTGATCGCTATTCATCACTGGCAAGTGACGCAAGCGATGCCGGGTCATCAACGCCATGCACTCGTCGGTGGTCTGGTCAGCCCGGACATAGATCACCGCTGAGGTCATGATTTCGCGCACCAGGGTCTCGCGCGATGTGCGTTGCATCAGGATCACTTTGCGCGCGTAATCCCGTTCGCTGATGATGCCGACGATCTTCTGCTGCTCCATCACCAGCAGGGCACCAATGCCCTTCTCGGCCATGAGTTGCAGCGCAGCATAGACCGTCGCCGTGGGAGGAATGCTGAAGATCGCCTGATTTGCCTTGCTTTCCAGAACCTGCCGCGCGGTTTTCATGACACCGACTCCTTGTTGCCGTTTTGGAAACATTCACTGCCCTGTGCGGGCCGCGCCAGCGGCACTGCGCAACGTGCGTCCGGCTGCGTCCATTCAGATTAGCAAAGGAATCGCGGCACTCACAGGGTGACTTTCACGAATCTTTGTTTCGCGCAAAACGCGCAGCGGAAGGGGGCACGCACCCCGGCATCAATCCGGCATCAATCCGGCAAGTGAACGATGTGTCGTGGCTTCCTGAGCCAGAGCCTTGAGAACCGCGCCACCTCGGGATCCAGGTCGCTATCGAACGAGGTGGAAAACAACAGCGTCTGCCGGCTCTTCGGACATCGGCTCGCCGCAAAGCCGACATCGTCGACAAGTCCGAGGTCGAGCATCGATTCAGCGTCGTCGATCACCAGGATGCCGATCGCGCGCAGATCGAGGCTGCCGGCATCCAGGTGGTCGACAACCCTGCCCGGTGTGCCGACCACGACGTGCGCGCCGTGGATCAGACTGTCGATCTGCGGACGCATGGCCGCGCCATGCATCAGCGCCACGACCTTCACGTGCCGGGCGGCGCGCACGCAGTCCCTGATGCGCTGGGCAACATGCTGCACGCGCTCGCGCGTCGGGCAGAGCACCAGCGCCTGCACATCGAACCGGCGCGGATCGAGACGATGGAGCAGGGCAACGGTGAAGGCCACGGTACGCCCACTGCCGGGAGGCGCCTGCACGATGAGGTCGCGGCCGGCCAGCGCCTCTGGCAGCACGGCCGCCTGAAGCGGATTGATGGCGTGCCATCCGAGTTCCGTCAGCGTCACCTGCAAAGCAGGTGTCAGCGGAAGCGCGGAAAACGGCGTGCCGGTCGAAATCGGCATCGATGCGGAGAACTTGGTGACGCGCATGGCAGAAACACCGTCATGCAATCTTTCGCGCCACGGTTTTCGTGGCCGCCGGTTTCCTGGTCACCGTCTTGACCGCCGCGGTCTTCTTCGCGGCAGGCGGCTTCGGCGTTGAAGCCTTCATCGGCACTGTCTCGGTCGGCACCCAGCCAAGCCTCTCAAGCAATGCGCCAGCCGCAGCCGGCGCGCGCTCCTTCGCACCGTTGATGAAGAACAGGAACACTTCCTTCGGCTTGAGCTTGCCAGCGGGATCGTCTTCCACACGCGGCAGGTCGTCCGGTGCCTTGCCACCAGCCCATGCCGATGCCCGCTTCGCCCATTGGTCCAGCGCCTTCGGCGCATAGCCCGTCGCGACCTTCTCGTCGGCGTTCATCAGCCGCGCGTACACGAAGTCCGAAGTGAGATCCGCGAACGACGGAAACTTCGGTGAGTCGGTGAAGACGGTGGCCGCCTTGAACTTGCGCGCCAGCCTCAGGTACGCGTCGCACATGAAGCTCTCGTGACGCACCTCTATCACGTGCCGCAGCTTCACACCCTCCACCGAGGTCGGCAACAGGTTCAGGAAGGCCTCGAAATCGTCGGCCACGAACTGCTTGGTCGGCGCGAACTGCCAGACGACCGGCCCCAGCTTCTCGCGCAATTCGGCAATGCCGCTGTCGATGAACCGGCTGATCGAATCGCTCCCTTCGGCCAGCACGCGGCGATTGGTCGCAAAGCGCGAAGCCTTGACCGAGAAGACGAAGCCATCGGGCGTGGCATCGCGCCAGTTCGCAAACGACGTGCGCTTCTGCGTGCCGTGGTACGTGCTGTTGATCTCGATCGCGGTCAGATGCCGGCTTGCATATTCCAGCTCGCGTGCCTGCGCGAGCCCCGTCGGATAGAAGTTGTCGCGCCACGGCGCATAGTTCCAGCCGCCGATGCCGATATGGATGTTGCTCGCCGACTTGCCCTGTCTGGTAACCGCCATGACCTGATCTCCGCGAGGATTGGTGGAGCAAGTCTAGCCGGATTTGAGCGGCGTGGCGGAAGCCCGCGGACATGTGAGTCGAAACGCGCCAGTGGGCGAGGGCTGCGCAGCCCTCCTGCTCGTCTCCGGCCTTACTTTGGCGCGGGATACTTGCGTGCGTTCATCTCCATCTTCGCCTGCACCGCCGCGTCGAGATCGACGCCAAGCGCGGTCACGAGCTGCGTCAGGTAGATGGTGATATCGGCCAGTTCCTGTTCGACGTGCGCGCGCTCGTCGGTCGACATGATCCCGCGCGATTCCTCTTCGGTTTGCCACTGGAAGATCTCCACCAGTTCGGCCACTTCGACGCTGAGCGCCATCGCGAGGTTCTTCGGGCTGTGATACTTGCCCCAGCCCCGGGCCTCGCCGAAGGCGGCCGCCGCTTGCTGGAGATTGCTGATATCGATGAGAGCCATTGTGGATGCAATGTGGATGTCGCTGACAGGCACGTATTGTCACACCGAACGGCAGCCGGATGCCCCCACACGCTGCCACATACCGCCACTCGACAGCGCCGCGCGCGAGGCATAGGCTCGCATGTGAAGCCCACTGCAAACGGAGGCACTCATGCGTCCCACGCCAAAAATGGCGATCATCACCATCGCGGGCGCCATCGCGTACCTGGCGTTGCCCGTGCTCGGATGGGGTGGTATCGCGGCGTACTTCGCCGATACCGCGCGCACGCTGGCAGTCGTCGCGACGTTGGTGATGGCGGTCATCGCCATCTTCTCCGGCGGCAATATCAGCGCTGGCGAACGCGAGGACCGCGATAACCGATGGGTACTGGTGGCATTCAGCGTGCTCAGCCTGCTCGCGGGATTCCTGCCTGCCTATACGGACCGCCTCGACGTTTGGTCGATCGACGGCAATACGATTCGCTGGATCGGCCTGTTCCTGTTTGTCGCCGGCGGCGCGCTGCGGCTCTGGCCCGTCTTCGTGCTGGGCCGGCGTTTCAGCGGGCTCGTGGCGATCCAGCCCGGACATACACTGGTCACGACGGGCATCTACAGCGTGATTCGCAATCCAAGCTATGTGGGCTTCGTGATCAGTTCGCTGGGATGGGGACTGGTGTTCCGCTCATGGGCGGGCGTGCTGCTGGCCCTGCTGATGCTCCCGCCGCTTGTCGCCCGCATCCGGGCAGAGGAAGCGCTGTTGCGGAGCCAGTTCGGGGTCGAATACGAACAGTACTGCGCACGTACGTGGCGCATGTTGCCGGGCTTGTACTAGGCCCGCACGCGGATCACGTGGCGGGAATCCAATCGAATCAAGCCCTTGGCATCACACCGTGATTGAATTTCCCGCCCACGGGCCTATGCTTGAAAAATAGGCACATGCGCCCCGGCGCGTAGCCACCCTGCCCAGTAGCCACGCAAACAGAGCACATGAGGCTCTCATCATGTTTGCGAGGCTCTCATGAAGAACACCACGCCCGTTGCCGGGCTCCGTACCCGGCCCAGCGGTGGCAATGCTTCCGTCACCAGTCCGCAGCGTCGCCACGTCATGCAAGCCGCGGCCGCCGCCGCACTGGCCACGGGCCTGGCACCGCTGGCGCGCCCCGGTGCCGCGCACGCGGCGGCCAGGCATACGCTCAGGATTCTTCAGTGGAACCATTTCGTGCCGGGCTACGACAAGTGGTTCGACAACACGTATGTGAAGGAATGGGGCCAGCGCCACGATACGGAAGTCATCGTCGATCACGTCGGCATTCCTGCGCTGGCCACGCGTGCCGCTGCCGAAGTGTCGGCCCAGAAGGGACACGATCTCTTCATGTTCCTGTCGCCTCCGCCGGTGTATGAGGACCAGGTCATCGATCATCGCGACATCTACGAGGAATGCCAGCGCAAGCATGGCAAGCCCGTGGAACTGGCGGTTCGCAGTACCTACAACCCGAAGACCCGCAAGTACTTCGCCTTCTCCGACAGCTTCGTACCGGACCCGGTCAATTACCGCAAGGACCTGTGGGATGCCATCGGCGCGAAGCCTCCCGATAGCTGGGACGACGTGCTGACCGCCGGGCGCAAGATCAAGCAGGCGAAGGGCGTGCCGGTGGGCATCGGCCTCTCCGCGGAACTCGATACCGCCATGGCCATGCGCACGATCCTCTATGCATTCGGTGGCGCCGTGCAGGACATGCGCGGCAATGTCGTGCTGAACTCGCCCGGCACGCTCGAGGCCGTCAAGTACGTGCGGGCGCTGTACCGCGACACCATGACGCCCGAAGTACTGGCCTGGGATCCATCCTCGAACAACCGGGCCATGTTGGCCGGCAAGATCTCGCTCTGTCTGAACGCCATCTCGATCACGCGCGAAGGCGAAAACAAGCAGATCCCGGTCACGCCCGACATCTGGCTGACGCAGGCACTGCGCGGCCCCGCGCAACGCATCTGCCTGGAGCACGTGATGGACTGCTACGTGATCTGGAAATTCGCCGAGAACATTGCCGGCGCGAAGCAGTTCCTCGTCGACTACATCGACAACTTTCGCGATGGCTTCGTTGGCAGCGAGTTCTACAACTTCCCCTGCTTCCCGAGCACCGTGCCCGACCTCAAGACGATGATCGCGGCGGACGCCAAGGCCACGCCCCATGACAAGTACAAGGTGCTGGGCGTGCTGATGGAACAGGCCACCAACGTGGGCTACCCCGGATACGCCAACGCCGCTATCGACGAGATCTTCAACACGTGGGTCCTCAACACGATGTTCGCCCGCGCCGCAACCGGCGACGCGTCACCGGAGGACGCCATCCGCGATGCCGAGAACGCCTGCAAGCGGATCTTCGCAAAATGGAAGGCCAGGGGGCTGGTATAGCCTCGCGTGCGCAATCATCATGGCCACAGTGGAAACACGCTCGCTGACCAAGCGTTACGACAGCACCACCGCCGTCGACGCCATCGACCTCGCCGTGCGCGAGCACGAGTTCCTGGTGCTGCTGGGCCCATCCGGCTCGGGCAAGACGACGCTGCTGCGCATGATCGCGGGACTCGAGACGCCAACCTCCGGCGATGTCCTGGTGAGCGGGCGCATCGTCACGGGGCTCCCGCCGCGCGCGCACAACATGGCGATGGTTTTCCAGAGTTACGCGCTGTATCCGCATCTGACCGTAGCGGGCAATATCGCCTTTCCGCTGCAGGCCCGGCATATGGCGCGCGACAAGATCGACGGCAAGGTCGAGTGGGCTGCCTCGCTGTTCGGCATTGGGCATCTTCTCGCGCGGAAACCACGTCAGCTCTCGGGCGGCGAACGTCAGCGCGTGGCGCTTGCGCGTGCTGTCGTGCGCGACCCCGTTGCATTCCTGCTCGATGAACCGCTATCGAATCTCGACGCCAAGCTCCGTGCTTCGGCGCGAGAGGAACTGCAGCAACTCCAACGCCGCCTCGGCACCACGACGATCTACGTGACCCACGATCAGGTGGAGGCGCTGGCACTGGGGGATCGCGTGGCCGTGCTCGATCACGGCGGCATACGTCAACTCGACACGCCGCAGCGCGTGTATGCGCATCCTGTCGATCGGTTCGTCGCCACGTTCATCGGGTCACCTCCCATGAATCTCGTTGCCAGGGACGGCATGGAGATCGGCTTCCGACCCGAGCACTTCTTGCCCGAGGACGTCTTCACCGCCGATGCATCGCTGGAGCGGTTTCCGTTGGACATCACCCGCATCGAGAACCTGGGCGCGGACCGCCTCGTGTACGGCGTGCTGGCGCCACCGCAGCCGCCCGTAAAAGTCATCTCCCGGATACCGTGCACGGTGAACGTGTCACCGCAACCTGGCACGCGTCACATATTCGCCGTGCGCCGTGCCGATCTGCACCGCTTCGACACGAGCAGCGGCACAAGCCTGAGCGTGGCGGAAGGCGTGACATGAGCGCGCTATCGGCCACCCTTGGCAGACCGGATCACGAGACGTCGGATACGCCGCATGATGACCGCCGGCTAGGCGCCATGATGCTCGCGCCTGCGGTCATCTATATCGCGCTGCTGCTTGGCTTTCCTTTCCTGCTATCGATCTGGTACAGCCTGACCGATGTCACCGTCGGAAGTCCGATGCCGCATTTCATCGGGCTGGAGAATTTCCGGAGCGTGGTGGCGAACCCGACGTTCTGGCAGTCGCTGCGCAATGCGTTGGTGTTCACGCTGGTCTCGCAAGCGCTGGTAGTCGTGCTCGCCAAGGCGCTGGCGCTGGCGTTGGTGCGTGACTTCCCCGGCAAGTGGCTCGTGCGACTGCTGATCCTGCTGCCATGGGTGGCGCCAATTTCGCTGGGATCGATTGGCTGGTTGTGGATCTTCGACCCGGTCTACAGCATCATCAACTGGACGTTACGCGCGATCGGCCTTTTCGGCCCGAACATGTGGCCGATCTGGCTTGGCCAGCCTGATCTGGCGATGGCGTCCGTAATTCTGGTGGATGTCTGGCGTTTGCTGCCACTGGCCACCGTCATCATCCTGGCCGGGATGCAAGGCATCCCGCAGGATCTGCACGATGCCGCTGCCATGGATGGCGCAGGCTTCTGGCGGCGGCTGTTCCGGATCGACGTGCCGTTGCTGATGCCGGTCATGCTGGTGGCGATGTTGTTCGGCATCGTCTTCACGCTGACCGACATGGTCATCATCTATGTGCTCACGCGCGGCGGCCCCTACGATACGACCCAGGTGCTGGCCAGCCTGGCCTTCTTTACAGGCATACAAGGCGGTGACCTGGCTGAAGGCGCGGCGATCTCGCTTTTCCTGTTTCCACTGCTGGTGGCAGTCGTCACGTTGCTGCTGACGGTGGCGCATCGTTCCGAGGTGACGTGACATGGAAGCGATATCGGCATCCGGAGGCTGGAAGCTGGCGTGGCTCGGGTCGCGCTGGCCCGCACGCTGCGCGTGGGTAGCGGTGTTCGCCACGTTGGCGACCTTCGCGGTGTTCTGCGCCTTTCCGTTCTACTGGATGCTGATCACCACCTTCAAGGATGTGCACGATCTGATCAACACGGCCAACAATCCGTTCGTGTTCAATCTGCCACCCACGACGGAGAACCTGCGGGTGCTGTTCCAGGAAACCGCATTCCTGCGATGGCTGCTCAACACGCTGCTGGTGGGCGTTTTCGTGGTCATCATCACGCTCGTGCTCGCGGTACCGGCGGGCTACAGCCTGGCGCGACTATCGGGACCCCGAGGGCGGCAACTCGCCATCGCCATCTTCCTGACTTATCTGATTCCGCCCACGATCCTGTTCATTCCGTTCTCCCGCATCGTCGGCGCGCTGGGCCTGCAGGACTCGCTCTGGTCGCTCGTGCTCGTGTACCCGAGCTTTACCGTGCCGTTCTGCACCTGGCTGATGATGGGCTTCTTCAAGGCGGTGCCCCGGGACATTGAGGAAGCCGCGATGATGGATGGCATGAGCCGCTTTGGCGCGTTCCTGAAAGTCATCATGCCGCTATCGTCAGCGGGCATTCTCACCGTCATCATCTTCACGCTGACGCTGGTGATGCAGGAGTTCGTCTACGCGCTGACGTTCATCACGAGTTCCTCGCAATACACGGTCAGCGTGGGCGTGCCCACTTTCCTTGTGCGCGGCGACGTCTATTTCTGGGGCTCGCTGATGGGTGCATGCCTGATCGTCAGCGTGCCGGTAGCGCTGCTGTACAACGTGTTCCTCGATCGCTTTGTCGCCGCTTTCACCGTGGGCGCGATAAAGTAGCGGTGTCGCACGAATGGCCAGACAAATGGGAGCGCAAATGGCCGGAGGCCAGTTCCAGATGTTCCGCTGTCATGTTGCCGGCGCACAGGCTGTGCAGGCCGACTCGCGCCACGCGTTCGGTCGGCATACGCATGATCAGTTTGGCATCGGTGTGATCGGCAAGGGCGCGCAGAAATCGGCCAGCGGGCAGGGAATCGTGGAGGCCGGTCCCGGCGACACGATCACGGTCAACCCTGGCGAAGTGCACGACGGCATGCCGATCGGCGATGCCGGCCGTGCCTGGCAGATGCTTTATTTAGATCCACCCGTGGTCGCCGACGCGATCCTGGACGTGACGGAAGGGCGGACACGGAGCTTCGAGTTCGCCCACCCGGTCATGCGCGATGCGCGGCTTGCGCAACGTTTCCTGACGCTGTTCGCCGCCATGACGGCCGCGCACGCGGAACATGCCTCGGTACTGCGCGAGGAATTGCTGCTCACCTTGCTGGCCGACACGATGCATGGGCAAACCCGCTCGGACACACGCAGCCCGGGCTTCGCAGAGATCGCAATGGCGCGACGCCGCATCGACGACGATTCAGCCGCGCCGCTCACGCTCGGCGAACTGGCCGATGAGTGCCGCCTGAGCCGCTTCCAGTTCATCCGCGCGTTCTCGCGGGCGACTGGCATGACGCCACACGCCTACATGATCCAGCGCCGCATCATCGCGGCGCGGCATCTGATCGCGCGCGGCATGTCGCTCGCGGACGCTGCCGCAGCGAGCGGCTTCGCCGACCAGAGCCATATGACGCGCATCTTTGTTCGCACGTACGGCATCTCGCCCAGCATGTACGCGCGTGCCTGCAGCGCATCGTAGCCGGCCTTCCCCGCCACGCTTGCAATTTCATTCAAGACGACACCGCGTCCGGTTCGCGATCCTGCACCTTTCCGCTATCCCCATCGGGCAAGAAAGGAAGGACCATGTCCAGCCGAATGTACGGCTATCTCTATCTGACGCTGGCGATGATCACGGTCGGCAGCACCGTGGTGGCCAGCAAGATCGTGGCCGCCGGCCTGCCACCGTTCACTGCAACGGCGCTTCGCTTCGCCATCGCGCTTCCGCTGTTCCTTGTACTGATGCGCGTGACCCGAACAACCTGGCCAATCCTCGCGCCGAGGGAATGGGGCCTGCTGCTGGTGCAGGCGGGCGCGGGAAGCGTCGGCTATACGACGCTGCTGATCCTGGGGCTCCGGCATGCCTCTGCCACCGACGCGGGCGTGATCATCGGCACGCTGCCGGTGGTCTCCGCGGCAATCGCCATCATGGTGCTTGGCGAGCGGCCGCGACGCGCCGTGTTGCTGGCCATCGCATTGGCGGCGGCCGGTGTCCTGACCATCGTATTCCGCAACGACGCAGGCAGCGCGCACTCGTTGCTCGGTAGCTTGCTGATCTTCGGCGCCGTGGGCTGCGAGGGTGTCTTCATCCTGCTCAACAAGCGGATCCAGACACCAATCGCGCCGCTTGCGCTCTCGACCATCATGGCCGCGTTCGGACTCGCGGTGGCGGTGATACCGGCCGGCTTCGAGATGCCGTGGATGCACTCGCTTTCCGGCGACGCGCTCGCCGCCGTCGCGTACTACGCGCTGATTCCAACCGTGGGGGGCTTTCTGCTCTGGTACGCCGGGGCGGCCCGAGTGAGCGGTGCAGAGGCGGCGCTGTTCACTGCGGTGGCACCGGTATCAGCGGTAGTGCTGGCTGCCACGCTGCTCGGCGAACAGATCGGCCAGAGCCAGATCATCGGCATCGGTTGCGTGCTGGTCGCGGTGTTCAGCCTTGGGATGTCTCAATCTACTGACATGACCGATAGTGCGATGGCAGATGCCGAAGGTGATGCCGCCTCGTACCGATAGACGGCGTTCGCTTTTGCGAGCCACGCCGGCAATTGACGAAAACGCTGATGGACGGTCACTGCTATCGTCCGGCAGGCTACAGTCGACGCCACATACGCGCCATTCCCAACACAGCAACGATAACGATGGGGTAACCACATGTGCTTCTACTGCAGTCCTGGTGGTGCAGCAGTCCTGCTCGCGCGCGCGTCGCGCCGAGACTTCCTGACCGGCGCGCTGGCGCTCGGTGCAATGTCCACCTTCGGATTCCCCTCGGCGTACGCCGAGAGCCCCCCGGCTACGTCTCCGTCGACATCCCCCTACGCGCAATTCATCTTCACCAACGGGCCGATCTACACCATGGCCAGCGGCTCGCCGACGGCCAAGGCCCTGGCCGTGCGCGATGGCCGCATCGTGGCCGTTGGCTCGATGGAAGCGGTCGCGCAGTTCCGTGGCCCGGACACGCAAACCATCGACCTCGGTGGACGCACGCTGCTGCCGGGATTCGTCGAACCACACATGCACTCCGCGCTGGCCGTGCTCGACGCATGGCTCGACGTGGGCCCGTTCACCACCACGTCGATTGACCAGGCACTCGAGAAGATCCGAGCCGAGGCGGCAAAGTCCAAGCCGGGCGAGTGGGTCCGCGCGCAGGCGCTCGATCCCTCGCTGATGCCCGGCGCACCGGTCACGCGACAACGGCTCGATGCCGTCGCGCCCAACAATCCGGTCTTCATCCTGGAATCGAACGGACACATTGCCTACGTCAACAGCGCGGCCCTGAAGCTCGCCAACGTCACGCGCGATACGCCGAACCCACCCCAGGGCCGCTTTGTCCGCGACGACAAGGGCGACCTGACCGGCCGACTTGAAGAAGGCCCCGCATACGGCCCTTTTCTGAAAGTCGCCCCGATGCCCAACGCCGCGCAAATGGTGGCCAGCATTCGCAAGCTGTTCGACCGCGCCAGTGCTGTGGGCTGTACCAGCCTGCACGATGCCGGCATTGGCACCAGCGGCGTGCATGACCTCGATATCGTCAACGCCGCCATGCGCGACGATCCTCCTGTCCGCTATTCGGGCTTCCTCACGTCCGACCGGATGGATGGCTGGGTAGAGCGAGGCATCAAGCCGGGCGCCGGCACGGATCGTTTCCGGCTCCACGGCATCAAGTTCTGGTCCGACGGCTCCAACCAGGCCCGCACCGGATACCAGCGCGAGCCGTACCTCAACTCCACCAGCCGCGGCGCGCTGAATTACACCGCCGAGCAACTGATCGAGGGCGTACAACGCGCGCACGACCTCGGCTGGCAAGTCGCCATCCACGCCAACGGCGATGCCGCCATCGACACCACGCTGGACGTCTACGAACACGTGCTGAAACGCTCACCACGCGCCGATCATCGACACCGCATCGAACACTGCAGCGTCCTGCACCCCGAGCAGATTCAACGAATGGCAAAGCTCGGCGTGTCGCCGTCATTCCTGATCGGACACGTGCACTACTGGGGCAAGGCATTCCGTGACAACATCCTCGGCCCCCAGCGCGCCCAGTTCTACGACCCCTGCGCATCGGCACTGCGCGGCGGCCTGCGCATCTCGCTCCACTCCGACTACAACGTGACGCCGATCGAGCCGATCCGCTACATGGACAACGCCGTCAACCGCACCATGCGCGACGGCGGTGGCGTGCTCAACCCAGCGGAGCGCATTACCGTGGCGCAGGCACTGCGGGCGGTGACGATCGACGCGGCGTGGCAATGCCAAATGGATCAGATCGTCGGCAGCCTGGAGACCGGGAAGTATGCGGATCTGGTGATTGTGGATAAGGACCCGCTCCAGATGGCGCCAGAGGAGATTGGGAAGTTGAAGGTGCTGGAGACTTGGTCGGAGGGGAGGCGGCGGTTTGCGGTTTGAGGGGTGGCTGTTGGTGCGGAAATGGCGCTCGGCGTCATTTCCGCTTCAGGCTTGCATGGCAGCACAGCCGTTTGGTTTGAGCATTGATCAAGATAGAGCTTCTCCGCGACACCGAATCGCTTGGCACATGTCGCGTTGATAACCGGCAACCGTTCGCAAGAACGAGACGCCACAGAGGCAGGCACGCATCGATAGGCGACGCTCGGAGCAATTGAGACACGGCATATGGCTGGAGACCATGCCGGTGCACAATCTTCCTGGAGCCTTACGTGCAAGTCATTGACCGGCAGTCCCGGCGGGCGCCGGATGGCGCACTTGTTCACTGCGAGCGGCGCCGCCCGGAGCAGACCACGCTGGACCGCCTGGTGCAGCAGCATGCCGAGACCATCTTCGCGCAGGCTGAGGGTGAGGCCGGGGCCTGCACGGACCCGTCAGTGCGAGTGACTATGGCAACGGCTTCAAGTCCAGTTCTCTCAGGAAAGCATTGTGCTTGTCCTTGGCAGCCGCAATCGCCTTTTCAATCTCCACCAGCTCTTGGTGAGTCTCATCCAGAACAATCTCCGTCTCGTTCACCGCCGTACTGACATAGCGCGAGATGTTCAGGTTGAAATCGTTCTTCTCGATCTCGGCCATCTCCACCTTGCGTGAGTAGCGTTTCTCTTCCTCACGAAACTGGTAGGTCTTGATGATCTTGGCGATGTGTTCGGGTTTGAACTGGTTCTGGCGCTTGCCTTTCTCGAAGTGCTCCGTCCCGCTCGCGTTAATGAACAGCACATCGTCCGGCTTCTTGCACTTCTTCAACACCAGGATGCAGACGGGGATGCCAGTGGAATAGAACAGATTGGCGGGCAGGCCGATCACCGTGTCGATGTGTCCGTCCTTCAGCAGCTTGGTGCGAATGCGTTCTTCAGCTCCGCCCCGGAACAGCACGCCGTGCGGCAGGATGATGGCCATCACGCCTTCGTCTTTGAGGTAGTGGAAGCCGTGCAGCAGGAAGGCGAAGTCGGCAGCGGACTTGGGCGCGAGGCCGTGGCTCTTGAAGCGCACGTCGTCGGCCAGCGCGTCAGTCGGTTCCCAGCGGTAACTGAAGGGTGGGTTGGCGACGATGGCGTCAAAGCTCGGCTTCTTGGCCGGGTTCTGCTCCCGCATCATGTCCCACTCGTTGAGTAGGGTATCGCCGTGGAAGATTTCGAACTCCGTGTCCTTCACCCCGTGCAACAGCATGTTCATCCGCGCGAGGTTGTAGGTGGTGATGTTCTTTTCCTGGCCGAAGATTTTGCCGATGGTGCCGTCTGCCTTGGCCACCTTCTTGCGCACGTTGAGCAACAGCGAGCCGGAGCCGCAGGCAAAGTCCAGCACGCTTTCCAGCCGCTTCTTGGTGCCGGTTTTTCATCTGGCAGCACCTGCTCGATGACGGCCTTGTTGTCTTCGCTGAGGTCGGTGTATTGGTCCAGCTGGGTTTTGAGTCGCTGGACTTCCTTGAAGTGGCTGATAAAGGCGGCGCGGGCCGCGTCGCCATTCAGGTTGGCCACGTCGGAGGGCGTGCAGGCAAGGCCCTGGGACCTCATGAAGTCGTCCAACTTCCGCACGGCGGTCTCCAGCTTCTGGATGACTACAGGCGCCTTATCCACGAGCCAGATTTCCCGCGCCTGCTCGCCGGTCTTCTCGCCGGAGAAGAGGGCGATGGCGGAATCGACGGAATCTTGCTGCTGGCGAAAGTCGAGGATGTTGCCGTAGGGCTTGGTGCCGTTGAGCACGCGATTGGTGCGGGAGAACGCCTGGATCAAGCCGTGGTGCTTGAGGTTCTTGTCCACGTAGAGTGTGTTCAGGAACTTGGAATCGAAGCCGGTGAGCAGCATGTCCACCACGATGGTGATGTCGATCTTCTGCGCGGCCGGGTAGTCGGCATTGGGCCACTGCTGATCCTTGATGCGTTTCTGCACATCCTGGTAGTAGAGGTCGAACTCGCTCAAGCGGTGGTTGGAACCGTAGCGGGCGTTGTAGTCGGCGAGGACGGCCTTGAGTGCAGCTTTCTTGCCCTCGGGATCTTCTTCGTTGTCCACTTGTTCCTGCGGCAGGTCTTCCTGGATCTGCTTGACGTCTGGGTCGCCCTCGGCAGGCGGGGAGAAGACGCAGGCAATGTTCAGCGGCTTGAAATCGGGATCGGTGGCCTGCTTGTCCGCCTGCATGGTCTTGAACAGAGCGTAGTATTCGATGGCGTCGTTGATAGACGCGGTGGCGAGGATCGCGTTGAAGCGGCGGCCGCCGGTGGCTGCATTGTGCTTGGCAAGAATGGCCTCGATGACGGCCTTCTTGGCAATGGCTTCGCCGGGCTTTGGTGGGTTCTTACCCTCGGGCTTGAAGTAGTCGACGTGGAAGCGCAGGACGTTGCCATCCTCGATGGCATGAGTGATGGTGTAGGCGTGGAGCTGCTTGTGGAAGAGCTCCTCGGTGGTCCGATACGAGGCCACCTCACCGTCGATTTTTATGCGACTGGCGTTGCCGTTGGGTCCACCAAATATCGGCGTGCCGGTGAAACCGAAGAGCTGCGCCTTCGGGAAAAATGCTTTGATGGACTTGTGATTGTCGCCAAACTGCGAACGGTGACATTCGTCGAAGATGAAGACAATGCGCTTGTCCTGCAGTGCTTCGAGTTGTTCCTTGTAGGTGGCGTGGCCGTTCTTGCTGCGCTGCTTGTTGCGCTTGCTGTTTTCGTCCAGCGCCAGGCCCAGCTTCTGGATCGTGGTGACAATGACTTTGTCGGCGTAGTCCTCAGAAAGCAGGCGGCGCACGAGGGCGGCGGTGTTGGTGTTTTCTTCGACGCAGCCTTCCTGGAACTTATTGAACTCCTCCCGCGTCTGGCGGTCGAGGTCTTTGCGGTCCACGACGAACACACATTTGTGAATGTGGTCGTTTTCCTTCAACAGGGTAGAGGCCTTGAAGGATGTGAGCGTCTTGCCGCTGCCAGTGGTGTGCCAGATGTAGCCGTTGCCGTTGTCCTCATCGATGCACTTGACGATGTGTTGCACGGCATAGACCTGGTACGGCCGCATGATCATGAGCTTTTGCTCACCCGCAAGCAGCACCATGTAGCGGCTGATGGTGCGGCCGAGGTCGCACTTTCTCAGGAAGTGTTCGGCGAACTCATCGAGTTGAGTGATCTTGCGGTTGTCCTCGCCTGCAAACTCATAGATCGGCAGAAAGCGCTCGTCGGCATTGAAGGCGAAGTGGCGGACGTTGTTGTTGGCGAAGTAATAGGTGCGGTCGCGGTTGCTGACGATGAACAGCTGCATGAAGCAGAGCAGCGTCTTGGTGTAGCCGTTGCCGGGGTCGTGCTTGTATTCGACGATCTGCTCCATGGCCCGGCGCGGATTGACTCCCAGGGTTTTCAGCTCGATCTGCACACAGGGCACGCCGTTGATGAGCAGAATGACGTCGTAGCGATGGTGGCTGTTGTCGGTGTTGATTCGCAGCTGGTGAACGACCTCGAAGTGGTTTTTGCACCAGTCCTTGATGTTCACCAGCGTGTAGTTCAATGGCGTGCCGTCGTCGCGGGTGAAGGCATTGATGCCGCGCAGGGTCTTGGCAGCGGTGTAGACATCCGGGGTAACGATTTCATCCAGGAGCCTGGCGAACTCGGCTTCGGTCAGCTTGACGCGGTTGAGGGCCTCGAACTTCTCCCGGAAGTTCCTTTCCAGCGCGGCGCGATCGCGAATGTCGTCGCGGTATTCGTACTTCAGGTTCTGAAGCTTGCCCAGGAAGCCGTATTCGATGTGCTCTTCTTTGACGACTGGGCTCGGTGCTCCGGACGGCAGGTCGTAGGTGAACTTGGATGAAGGCATAGGGGAGGAACGTGCGTTGGCTATAGGTCGGAATGCGATGCGGTTGGCGCGTTGCTACGTATTGTGCCCGTTGGGATGTACTACAACCACTTGTAAGCTCGCCAGTGTGAGGTCCAACGTTCCGTCCATGTGTCGTGGGAGGCCTTGATGCACGGGTGCTGGTCGAGCGCCGACTTCGCAAAGCCGCAATCGGTGGCGATTTCCTTGCCCGATCACGCCTCACGGCTCGTCATCCAATGGAAGACTTAGCTCGGACCCACTCCAGGAACGTTTCGAGGTTCTGCTCCGCCAACTGCCTACGGCTTGCCGCTATCAGCCCTTCATTTTAGCCGAGGCAACCTTTCGCCCTGCCGGCCGCTTTTCGTCCTGCTGCTGGTTCACTTCGGGCAACGGAGAGTTCAGGTATACCTCCTCAAGGCCCCTCGTAGTGGTCAAGTAATTTCGGACAGGTAGGCTGATTTACTGTCGATTTCGCCTCTTAGGCAGCGGGCGACAGATACCCAGGGTTGAGTGCAAGCGCATCGCGTTATATGTAATGGGTAATGTCGCGCCGAGCTTCGTCGTGGTTGGCGTATTGACGCTGCCACACGCGCTCCATCTTCAGGCTCAGGAAGAACCGCTCCATCACCGCGTTATCCCAGCAATTGCCTTTTCGACTCATGCTACAAACAATCTGATGGCGTGCCAGCAAGGTCTGATACTCCGCGCTCGCCTACTAGGGTTTTCCACCTACTACCAGGCTATTCCCGAGCGGCATGGCCTGATCTGCTCCATGACCGACGGATACGACTACTACCAGAACGCCATGGCTGAGCATATCAACGGCATTCTCAAGGGTGAATTCCTGCTGACCCGGTCCAAATGACCTGCAGCAGGCGGCTCGCATGGTGCAGGAGTCCGTACGGATCTATAACCGGGAACGCCCACATCAGGCCGTGAAATACAAAACGCCCGATGAAGCTCATCGGGCGTCGGTTGCCTTGGGGGACTAAGCGCCAATCGGGACCATCAAAACTTGTCAACCTATGTCAGGGCATGACATCTACGTCACAAAGTTCTCAATAACTTGGCACAGCTTGCACTTTCCTTGTCGCCCGCCACAATCAATCAAACATCAATATTCCGAGCCACCAGCGCATTCGACTCGATGAAGTTCCGGCGCGGTTCCACCTCGTCGCCCATCAGTGTCGTGAAGATCTGGTCGGCGGCGATGGCGTCTTCGATCTGGACCCTCAGCAGGCGGCGCTGCGTGACGTCGAGCGTGGTTTCGAAGAGCTGCTCGGGGTTCATTTCGCCCAGGCCCTTGTAGCGCTGGCGCGAGACGCCGCGTTCGGCTTCGGAGAGCAGCCACTGCATGGCCTGGTGGAAGTCTGCGACGGTCTGTTCGCGCATCTTCTCGCCTTCGCCGCGGCGAACCTTGGTGCCGTCCGGGATCAGGCCCTGGAACGTCGTGGCCGCGCGGGCGAGTGCCGCGTAGTCGGCGCCGTGGACGAAGTCCGCGTCCACGTGTGACAGACGCACGTTGCCATGATGGCGACGCGCGATCATCAGGCGGTGCTTGTCGGTCTTCTCGTCGAACTGGGCATAGACGTCGGCGGTGCCGTCGTCATTGACTGCAGCGCCGAGCAGCGTCTTGGCGTGCATCTCGGCGAGCTTGGCCTTCAGCGCCACGGCCGAGGCTTCGGCTGCGGTGGCGTTGTCGAGGTCGAGCGCCACGCCGTCGGCGATCGCGCGTAGCGCGTCCACATCGACGATGCGCGACAGGCGGCCGATCACGCCCTCGGCGAGCTGGTACTGGCGTGCCAGTTCGGTCAGGGCTTCACCGTTGATCTCGCTGCCATCCGGGCGGCTGAGCGAAGCCTTTTCCATTGCCAGCTTCAGCATGTAGGCGTTCAGCTCGTTGTCATCCTTGATGTAGCGCTCTTCCTTGCCGTGCTTGATCTTGTAGAGCGGCGGCTGGGCGATGTACACATAGCCGCGCTCGATGATGTCCGGCATCTGGCGATAGAAGAACGTCAGCAGCAGCGTGCGGATGTGCGAGCCGTCCACGTCCGCGTCGGTCATGATGATGATGCGGTGGTAGCGCAGCTTCTCGAGGTTGTAGTCCTCCTTGCCGATGCCGGTGCCCAGCGCCGTGATCAGCGTCAGCACTTCCTGGCTCGACAGCATCTTGTCGAAGCGCGCGCGTTCCACGTTCAGGATCTTGCCCTTGAGCGGCAGGATCGCCTGGAACTTGCGGTCACGGCCCTGCTTGGCGGAGCCGCCTGCGGAGTCACCCTCGACAAGGAACAGCTCGGACATCGCCGGATCCTTCTCCTGGCAGTCCGCGAGCTTGCCTGGCAGGCCCATGCCGTCCATGACGCCCTTGCGGCGCGTCATTTCGCGGGCCTTGCGCGCGGCTTCGCGGGCGCGGGCCGCATCGACGATCTTGCCGCAGATGATCTTGGCGTCGTTCGGTGTTTCCAGCAGGAAGTCGGTCAGCGCCTTGCCGACGAGCTCTTCCACGGGCAGGCGCACTTCGGAGGAAACGAGCTTGTCCTTGGTCTGCGAGCTGAACTTCGGCTCGGGTACCTTCACGGACAGCACGCAGGCCAGGCCTTCGCGCATGTCGTCGCCGGAGGTCTCGACCTTCGCCCGCTTCGCGACCTCGTTTTCTTCGATGTACTTGTTGATGACGCGGGTCATCGCCGCGCGCAGGCCGGTCAGGTGGGTACCGCCGTCGCGCTGCGGAATGTTGTTCGTGAAGCAGAGCACCTGCTCGTTGTAGCCATCGTTCCACTGCATGGCCACTTCCACGGAGATGCCATCTTTCTCGGCGTTCGCATAGAAAATGTTCGGGTGCAGCGTGGTCTTCGAGCGGTTGATGTACTCGACGAAACCCTTCACGCCACCGGAAAACGCGAAGTCCTCTTCCTTGCCCGTGCGCTGGTCCACCAGCTTGATGTGCACGCCGTTGTTCAGGAACGAGAGTTCGCGGATGCGCTTGGACAGCACTTCGTAGTGGAACTCGACGTTCGTGAAGATTTCCTCGTCGGCCAGGAAGTGCACTTCGGTGCCGCGCTTGTCGGTCGCGCCGATGACCTTCATCGGCGACACTTCAACGGGCTGGCCGTCCGGGCCGGTCACGGTCTCGATGATGCGGTTCTGCACCTCACCCTTCGCGAACTCGATCAGGTTGACCTGGCCATCGCGACGCACGGTCAGGCGCAGCCACTTCGACAGCGCGTTCACGCAGGACACGCCCACGCCATGCAGGCCGCCCGAAACCTTGTAGCTGTTCTGGTTGAACTTGCCGCCGGCGTGCAGCTCGGTCATGGCGATTTCCGCCGCGCTGCGCTTCGGCTCGTGCTTGTCGTCGAACTTCACGGCCTGCGGAATACCGCGGCCGTTGTCGACGATCGAGATCGAATTGTCACTGTGAATCGTGACCTGGATCTCGGTGCAATAACCGGCCAGGGCTTCGTCGATCGAGTTGTCGAGCACCTCGAACACGAGGTGGTGCAAGCCGGTGCCGTCGGACGTATCGCCGATGTACATGCCGGGACGCTTGCGTACCGCCTCCAGGCCTTCCAGGATCTGGATCGAAGAGGCGCCGTAAGAGTTTTCCTGCTGCGGTTTCTGCTGATCGGTCATGTCTTTCTACTCACGATACTGACGGCAAAAAGCGGAAAACCGAACCTGCGCCAAAAATGCGGCGGGTGCGGTAGGTCCGCGTTTCGCGGGTTACTTAAAAACGGCAAAAGGGGCGGATCGGTTCGATCCGGCCCCTGCTGCGGTGTGTGCCCGATTGTGGTCTGGATGGCGTCTGATGGTGGCCATCAAATGCGCATCGGCATGACGACGTACTTGAAGTTGTCGTCTTCCGGCACGGTAATCAGCGCGCTCGAATTGGAGTCGCCGAGGCTGACCTGCACCTGCTCACTCTTCAGGTTGGCGAGCACGTCGAGCAGATAGGTCACGTTAAAGCCGATATCGAGCGCATCGCCCGAATAATCGAGTTCCAGCTCTTCCTGCGCCTCTTCCTGATCGGCGTTGGTGGAGCTGATCTTCAGCACGTGCGTATCGAGAATGCAACGCACGCCCTTGAACTTGTCGGTAGTCAGGATCGCCGTGCGTTGCAGCGCCTGTTGCAGTTGCACGCGGTCGATCGCAAACGCGTTCTTGTAGCCCTTCGGGATCACGCGCTGGAAGTCCGGGAACTTGCCTTCCACCAGCTTGCTGATCAGTTCGATATTGGCGAAGGTGAACTTGACCTGATTGGCGGCCAGTTGCACCTGCACGGGATCATCGGTGTCTTCCAGCAGGCGTTGCAGTTCCAGGATGGTCTTGCGCGGGATGATCACTTCCTGGCGCGAACCGACGCCGGTCGCTTCATTCTCGAGCTCCACGCCGCAGTACGCCAGGCGGTGACCGTCGGTCGCCACGGCCATGACCTTCTTGCCATCGACCACCAGCAGCATCCCGTTCAGGTAGTAACGGATGTCCTGCTGCGCCATCGCGAAGTGGACCATCGCCAGCAGATGCTTGAACGTCTTCTGCGGCAGGCTCACGCTGGCGTTGAATTCGGCGGCTTCGGCAACGGTCGGGAATTCTTCCGCGGCCAGCGTCTGCAGCGCAAACCGGCTCTTGCCCGACTGCACGGTCATGCGCTTGTCGTTCAGCGACAGCGCCACGTCGCCGTCAGGCATCGCGCGCAGGATGTCCAGCAGCTTGCGCGCGGCCACGGTGGTCGCCACGCTGTCGCTACCGACGCCGCATTCGGCATGGGTCGTGATCTGGATCTCGATGTCGGTCGAGAGGAAGGATACGTTCGAGCCGGACTTGCGAATCAGCAGGTTGGCCAGGATCGGGAGGGTGTGGCGGCGCTCCACGATGCCGCTCACGATTTGCAGCGGACGCAGCAGATTGTCTCGCGAGGTTTTGACCAATTGCATTGAATTTATCCTTCGTCGTTTGTCGATAGCGACCGCAGGTTTTGCACAACTCCAAATTCACTTAGGAATCAAGGAGTTAATGTCGCATTGTACCAAGGATAAGCCGCTGCGGTGAAGCGGGGCGAACCCGGCACGGCGTCCGGTTGTGCACAAAATGCCACATCCCGCCGCCAACCTCTGCCAATCCGTCCCGACTCACCGCAAAGCCTTATCTGAGGCCAGATTCCCGCGATCCAACAGTTTACCGGCGCCCGCTTGCCGCCGGACGCGCACCCAGTAGTATGCCAGCCCGGCAAGGCTGGCCCTCGAAATCGTCGATGAGCCGCTTTCGGCAGGCTGCGGCGCCGCATTCGGCGCACGCGACCTGCACGTGTGTCAGCCCTTGAGCGTCTGTTCCAGCACGTGCAACTCGTGATTGAGCTGCGCGTCCTTGCTACGCTCTTCGGCAATCTTGCGCACGGCGTGAAGCACCGTGGTGTGATCGCGCCCGCCGAACAACTCGCCGATCTCCGGCAGGCTCTTCTGCGTCAGTTCCTTTGCCAGATACATCGCGATCTGGCGCGGCCGCGCGATATTGGCGGGCCGCTTCTTGGAATACATGTCCGCGACCTTGATGTTGTAGAAATCTGCACAGGTCTTCTGGATGTTCTCCACGGAGATCTGGCGATTCTGCACGGTCAGCAGGTCCTTCAGCGCTTCACGCGTGACATCGATCGTGATGTCCTTGCCATGGAAGTTCGAGAACGCCAGGATCTTGCGCAGCGCGCCTTCCAGTTCGCGCACGTTCGACCGCAGGTGCTTGGCCACGAAGAAGGCCACTTCCTCGGGCACGCTCACGTTCTCGGCGGCGGCCTTCTTCATCAGAATGGCGACGCGCATCTCCAGCTCGGGCGGCTCGATCGCCACAGTCAGGCCGGAGTCGAAACGCGAAATCAGCCGGTCGTCGATGCCGGTGATCTCCTTCGGATAGGTATCGCTGGTGATGATCACCTGGGCGCGATTGGCGATCAGCGCCTCGAATGCGTAGAAGAATTCTTCCTGCGTGCGGTTCTTGCCGGAGAAGAACTGAATATCATCGATCAGCAGCAGGTCCAGCGAGTGGTAATAGCGCTTGAACTCGTCAAACGCCTTGCGCTGGTAGGCCTTCACCACGTCGGAAACGTACTGCTCCGCATGGATGTACCGGATGCGCGCGCGCGGGTTCTCCATCAGCATGAAGTTGCCGATCGCGTGAATCAGGTGAGTCTTGCCCAGGCCGACGCCGCCGTACAGGTAGAGCGGGTTGTACGACTTGCCCGGGTTGTTGGCCACCTGGATCGCCGCGGCGCGCGCGAGCTGGTTGGCCTTGCCGGTGACGAAGTTGTCGAACGTCAGGATTGGGTTCAGGCGCGAGCGCTCGTGCACCGTGTCGCTCTGCTGCTGCGCCCCGGCCGGCGCTGCCGGCTGCGGCGACGGCACGCGATAGGAGCGGGCGCTGGCTTCGGCCGGGTCCATCTGGGCCACGTCGATCTCGCCCATGTCCGGCAAATGCGCTGCCGAATTGCCCTGAAGCGGATGCCCGGTGGGTGCCGCGCCGCGTCCCTGCGCGGACTGCTGCGACTGGGAATAGGGCGATTGTCCGCCCGCCGTGCCGCCATAGCCAGCGGGCGCGCCGTTGGACTGGCCGGGGTAGTCGGGATATCCAGCCATCTGGTTCGGATGCGCGCCGGGAACCTGCGCGCCAGCCTGCCCGTAGGATTGGCCTCCGGCCATGCCAGCCATGCCCGGATAAGGCCCATGGCCCGCACCCATTGCTGCGCTCATGGCCGGCCCCATTGCCGCGGGCGCATCCTGGCCCTGTTGCATCGCTTGCTGGGTATATGCGGCCGCGCGCCCCGACGCAGCGGGGTCAAGCACGAAGTGAACGCTAACCTGCGTTTCCCAGTACTCGCACGCGAGGGCCGTGATCCGGCCCGAAAATTGGCTCTTGACCCAGTCAAGCTTGAAGCGATTGGGCGCGGCAATCCGCAGCGCGTGCGCTTCCTCGTCGAAGGCCACGGGCGCCAACGGCTTGATCCAGGTCTTGAACTGTTGCGGCGTCAGTTCGCGCTCGAGTTGCGCGGCTGCTGCCTGCCAGAAATCTTGCATGTGTTCTTCTAAGTGATCACATCCTTGCGGACGTGTCACGAGTATCGCAACGTACGCGCGCCACGGACTCTGCTCTGCCATGCCGCCTCCGCGTCATTCCCAAACGCGTCAACGACAACAGGCCGTCCACGTGCCCGAGGCATCGTAACGGCGTCGATCAAACGGTATACATGGCGGTATACCAAAGGCAGGAAGTCCGGGTTGTGCGTGCGCCACGCAAGCCCGTGTGGTGTTTGGACCGGGATTGTACCCCCCTGCCCAAGTTATCCACAAAGGATAACCCTGTGGACAAGTTGTGAAAATTCAGTGGATTGCTGTGCACAACCATGTCAGAAGCCGTTCTCGGTACAAGGCAAAAACGACCAATTGGCTATCGAAAACAATGACTTGATTGCTGTCGGTAATGCGTATGGATGACCGGGAATACCCACAGAGTTACCCACTGCGACTTGTGGACAATGGGGCACCACGGCGGCGCGACGGATTCGCCGCCGCCGCAGGCCTCAACCATCGGACGCCTTGACAGTCGCAACGAATATCGGTTAAATGGCGGGTTCTGCGATGCGGCAGGGGATCACGTATGCGCATCGCCGGGTCTGGCCCGTACCGTGCGTGTGAACCATGTGCGGCATCAGGCAAGCGGCCTGATCCCCGCCGGCGCTTCGTCCAATGTGGCGATGCCAGCGGCGGCCGGCAGCAAGACAGAACCAGAATCGTCGGCAAGGCCGCAGCTTTCCCAGAGTCTGCATCGCGGCACAGCCCCATGCGAACCATACGCGGCGGCCAAGGCGCCCCGGCAAATCGCCGGCGCCCGGAAAGCCCGGATCAACCAGAGAGTGCAACATGAAACGTACCTATCAACCTTCCGTTACCCGCCGCAAGCGTACCCATGGTTTCCGCGTGCGCATGAAGACCCGTGGCGGCCGTGCCGTGATCAACGCACGCCGCGCCAAGGGCCGCAAGCGCCTGGCGATCTGAGTGCCGGGCGACCGGCCCGGGCGGTGAACGTCGGGTTGCGCGATTCGCGCTGCCTCGATGAAAGCCTGCCCGGCCAAGCGCCTCGCACTCAGGATGGCCGGGAGCACTGCCCGTCGAAGCCCAGCTTGCCGCTAGCTTTGCCAAGCGTGTCGAACCATGCCTTTCCCAAAGCCGCGAGGCTCACAAAGACGGATGAGTTTTCATCCGTTTTTGCTTTGCGGCCCCGGCGTCGCACTACGCACTTCGTGCTGTACGTGCGCGCCAACGGCCAGGCGCAGGCCCGGCTGGGCATCGTTGTCGGCAAGAAATTCGCACCACGCGCGGCCGAGCGTAATCTCGTGAAGCGCATGGTGCGGGAACTGTTTCGGAGCCGGCAGGCCCAATTCGCGGGCCGCGATATTCTGCTGCGCCTGCAAGCGAAGTTTCCGCGTGCGGAGTTCTCCAGCCGGGTTGCGATCCGCAAGGCCTGCCATGCGGAGATCAGCGGACTGCTGGACGTGGCGGCCAAGCCGCTACCCGTTGCGCCCGCCGTTCCCACGGCACCGCCAACGGCTTTCGCGGATGTGCCCACCACGCCCGAGGCGCCTGCCTGACCACCACCATGAAGCGAATCCTGCTTGCCCTGCTGCGCATCTACAAGATCGCCCTGAGTCCTTACCTGGGCTCGCAGTGCCGCTTCCTGCCCACATGTTCCGACTATGCCCGCGACGCCATCGTGCAGCACGGCGCGGCGCGCGGCACCTGGATGGCAGCGTGCAGACTCTGTCGCTGCCACCCATTCACAAAGGGCGGGTATGATCCCGTGCCTGCAACACACGGGACCGCCGCGGCGCCCCCGGCATCCGCCGCGCCAGGCCGCCCGCCTGTCACGGTCCGGCTTCCCAGACCCTGATTTCCTCCGACCATAGCGAGACATGGATATCAAACGCACCATCCTGTGGGTCATCTTCTCGATGTCCCTCGTGCTGCTCTACGACAACTGGCAGCGCGCCAACGGCCACGCGTCGATGTTCTTCCCGAGCGCCAACACGCAGCAGGCCGCCCCGGCCGGCGCTGGTGGCGCTACGCCTCAGGCCGACGTGCCCAAGGCGAACGCGACGAACGCAGCCCCTGGAACGGTTCCGGCAGCGCCGCAAGCGGCTGCGCAGCCGGTCGGCGAGAAGGTCACCGTGACCACCGACGAGGTGCGCGCCGAGATCGACACGGCCGGCGGCATCCTGTCGCGCCTGGAACTGCTCAACGAGCATGAGAAGGATGGCGCGCCGGTCGTCCTGCTTGAACGCGACGTCAATCGCACCTACCTGGCCCGCTCGGGCCTGATCGGTGGCGACCTGCCGAACCACACCACCGTGTTCACGGTGGCGCCGGGCACGCGCACGCTGGCACCGGGCCAGGACAAGCTCGACGTAGTGCTGACCGCCGAGAAAAACGGCGTGAAGTTCGTCAAGACCTACACGTTCCACAAGGGCAGCTACGTGGTCGACACGCGCTTCGACGTGACCAACACGGGCACCGCGGCGGTTTCGCCGACGCTGTACCTGGAACTGGCGCGTGATGGCAGCAAGGTCGAGAAATCGCAGTTCTACAGCACGTTCACGGGCCCGGCGATCTACACCAACGCCGACAAGTACCACAAGCTCACCTTCGAAGACATCGCCAAGGGCAAGGCCACCGTGCCGGCCGCCACCGACAACGGCTGGGTGGCGATGGTGCAGCACTACTTCGCATCGGCCTGGATTCCGCAGACCGGCAAGCAGCACAGCTTCTACGCCGAGCAGATCGACCCGAACCTGTACCGCGTGGGTATCCAGCAACCGCTGGGTCAACTGGCCCCGGGCGCAACGGTCAGCACCGATGCCCGCCTGTTCGCCGGCCCGCAGGAAGAGCGCATGCTCGAGCAGATCACCCCGGGCCTGGAACTGGTGAAGGACTACGGCTGGCTGACTATCCTGGCCAAGCCGCTGTTCTGGCTGCTGGAAAAGCTGCACGGCTTCCTGGGTAACTGGGGCTGGTCGATCATCGGGCTGACCGTGCTGATCAAGCTCGTGTTCTTCCCGCTGTCGGCTGCCAGCTACAAGTCGATGGGCAAGATGAAGGACCTGCAGCCCCGCATGACGGCCATCCGCGAGCGCCACAAGGGCGATCCGCAGAAGATGAACCAGGAAATGATGGCGCTGTACCGCACCGAGAAGGTCAATCCGCTCGGCGGCTGCCTGCCCATCGTGATCCAGATTCCGGTGTTCATCGCGCTGTACTGGGTGCTGCTGTCGTCGGTGGAAATGCGCGGCGCGCCGTGGCTGGGCTGGATTCACGATCTGTCGGTGCCGGATCCGTTCTACATCCTGCCGATCGTGATGGCCGTGTCGATGTTCGTGCAGACCCGACTGAACCCGACCCCGCCGGACCCCGTGCAGGCCAAGGTCATGATGATCATGCCGCTGGTGTTCTCGTTCATGTTCTTCTTCTTCCCGGCCGGCCTGGTGCTGTACTGGGTGGTGAACAACATCCTGTCGATCGCCCAGCAATGGCAGATCAACCGAATGCTCGGCAAGGGCAAGACGGCTGCGGTAGCCAAGAGCTGATCACCGCCGATCCGACCCCGAACCTGGAAAAACCCGGCCTCGCGCCGGGTTTTTTCTTTTTCGGCGCACGCCTCTAGTCTTATATCTTATATAAGACTAGAATCCCTTTCACCAAGACGAAAGGGGATACGCCATGACCTGGTCCGCCAGCCAATATGTGCAATTCGAGGATGAACGGACCCGCCCGGTGCGGGATCTGGTCGGGGCAATCCCCACCGCCAGCGCGCGGCGGGCCGCCGATGTTGGCTGTGGCCCGGGCAACTCCACCGAGGTACTGGCCGCGCGCTACGCCGGCGCCGAGGTAACCGGGTTCGACAGCGACGCGGACATGATTGCGGCGGCACGCAAACGCCTGCCGGACCTGCGCTTCGACATCGCCGACGTCACCGCCTGGAATGACCCCGGCCCCTACGACGTGATCCTGGCCAATGCCGTGTTCCAGTGGGTGCCAGGTCACGCCACGCTGTTTCCCTCGCTGATCGACAAGCTGGCGCCGGGCGGCAGCCTGGCCGTGCAGATGCCGGACAACCTCAACGAGCCGCCGCACCAGTTGATGCGCGAGACCGCGTTGAACGGCCCGTGGGCGGACAAGCTCGCCAAGGCCGCCGAGGCCCGCACACCGCTGGCCAACGAGCGCTGGTACTACGAACTGCTCAAGCCGCACTGCACACGCGTGGACATCTGGCGCACGATCTACCAGCACCCGCTCAAGGGCGGCCCGGCGGCCATCGTCGAGTGGTTCAAGGGCAGCGGCCTGCGGCCGTTCCTGGCGCCTCTGACCGAGGATGAGAAGGCCGAATACCTGAAGCGATATGAGGCGGCAGTGGCCAAGGTATTCCCGGCCATGTCCGATGGCACGGTCCTGCTGCCGTTCCCGCGCGTGTTCATCGTCGCAACGCGCTAGGAAGCCTCCACGGAACATGGCGTTGGTATCACGTGCGTCGTCGCCTACACTGCAGTGACGCCTTGCAGTCTCCTCTTGTCCAAGAGGCGCGCATAGAGATACCGCCATGAGCCGTCCGCCCGAGCTGCATCGGAAGATGCGCCCTGTCGCCGCCTTTGTCATGCTGGGCGGCTCGGGTCTGCGCATCGTCGAGGCTCAGCTCGACGCCCTGCTGCAACGCGACATAGCGGAAGACGTGCACGCACTGCGCGTGGCCGTGCGACACCTGCGTGCGGTGACCTGGGCCTTCGGCCCGATCCTGCCGCACGCCATCAGGGAGCGCTGGAAGCTGGCGCTCCATGACGTGGCCGATGCCGCCAGCGCCGTGCGCGACTGGGACGTCTTCCTCTCCGAAACGCTGCTGCCCGCCCTTGCCCTGCAACCCGGGGACCCGGTGCTGGTCGCGTTGATCGACGTCGCCCATGCCAGGCGCGCCGAGGCACGCACGCTTATGGTCACGCAGTTGACGCGTTACCGGCAGGCGCCATTGCCCACCCTTTACCGGGATCTGCTGCACCTGTCCGATCCCAAGACCCGTCACGGGCAGCATGGCCGCATGGCCGCGTTCGCGCGCGGGCGCATCCGCAAGGCGCGCGGGCGCGTGCGCGATCTGGCGCGCGTGGCACGCGACGGCCAGATCGCGCACGTCCATGCGCTGCGGATCGGCAACAAGCGATTGAGGTATGCAATCGAAGCGCTGTCCGATGTGCTGCCCAAGCGCTACCGCAAGCGGCTGCACGGTAAGCTCATCGCACGCCAAACCGAACTCGGCGGCGTCATCGACGACGCCGTGGCGCACAGGCTGATATGCGAATGCCTGGCGAGCTGAGCCTTGCCACCCCGATCGTCCCCGATGCGGACGATCTGCGACAATACCGCCCATGACCGTATCCCAGATTCCCATCGCCGCGATTGCCACCGCACCAGGCCGTGGCGGCATCGGCGTCGTGCGTGTTTCCGGCCCCGATGTCGGCGCCGTGATGCGCGCCGTATGCGGCCGCACGCTGCAGCCACGTCACGCCACCTATCTGCCGTTTATCGATGCACGTGGCAATGTCATCGATCATGGCCTCGCGCTCTACTTCCCGGCACCGAATTCATACACCGGCGAGGAAGTGCTTGAGTTGCAGGGCCATGGCGGGCCTGTGGTGATGCAGATGCTGCTGTCGCGCTGCCTCGAGGCCGGCAAGGACATCGGCCTGCGTGTGGCCGAGCCGGGCGAGTTCACGCGGCGCGCGTTCCTCAACGACAAGCTCGACCTTGCGCAGGCCGAAGCCGTGGCGGATCTGATCGAGGCAAGCACGGAAGCCGCGGCGCGGTCTGCGGCGCGATCCATGGAGGGAGAGTTCTCCAAGGCGATCCATGCGCTTGTGGAGAAAGTCATCCACCTGCGAATGCTGGTGGAAGCCACGCTGGACTTTCCCGAAGAGGAGATCGATTTCCTCGAGGCCTCCAATGCACGCGGCCAACTGACGCGCATTCGCGAAGATCTCGCGGGCGTCCTCAAGCAGGCGCGGCAGGGCTCATTGCTGCGTGAAGGATTGTCGGTGGTTCTGGCCGGACAGCCCAATGTGGGCAAGTCCTCGCTGCTCAATGCGCTCGCCGGTTCGGATCTCGCCATCGTCACGCCGATTGCCGGCACCACGCGTGATCGCGTGCGCGAGACGATCCAGATAGACGGCATCCCGCTGCACATTATCGACACCGCAGGGCTGCGCGACGATGCCGCCGACGAAGTGGAACGCATCGGCATCGAGCGCACATGGGAAGCCATCCGCCACGCCGATATCGTGCTGCATCTGATCGACGCGGCGGACTACATCGAGCATGGCATTTCGGAGACCGATGACCATATCGACGATCGCCTGAGCGGCCAGTTGCCCCCCGGGTCTCCGATCGTTCGCGTCATCAACAAGATCGACCTCGCGCCGTCCGTCGGCGCGATGGGCTTTGGCGGCAACCGCCCGCACGTGGTGGCGGCCAATGGGCCAAACCCGACCGAAATCTGGATCTCCGCGCGCACCGGCGCGGGCATCGACCTGATGCGCAGCGAACTGCTGCGCCTGATCGGCTGGCAGTCCGGCAATGAAGGCGCGTTCCTGGCGCGGGAGCGCCATCTCATCGCCCTGCGCAACGCGGAATCGCACCTCGAACTCGCCGAGGCCAGCGCCTCGCAGCACGCCCAGGCGCTGGATCTGTTCGCGGAGGAACTGCGGCTGGCGCAGGATCACCTGAACAGCATCACTGGAGAGTTCACCAGCGACGACCTGCTGGGGACGATCTTCACGCGGTTCTGCATCGGGAAGTGACGGCTTGGCGAGACAAGACCGGTAGCACAAGGCGAACCGTCTCCTGATGTCTTCCGCGAAAACCTCTCGCCCCCTCACCCCCGGTGAGATCGCGCTCGCCCGCAGTGTCTTTGCCGATGACATCGACTACAGGCAGGTCCGCATCCACGCGCGGAACTACGTGTTCTGGCAGGGCGCCGGATACATCATCACGCCAAACGGGCAGATGTACCTCGGCCGAAGGCTGCGTCACTACACAGACTTCAGCGCTGCCGGCATCCAGATCCAGGCGTTCTTCATTCACGAGATGACGCACGTCTGGCAGCACCAGCACGGCGTCAACGTGTTGTGCAAAGGACTTGGCGAGCAGATCCGGCACTTCCTCGGCTTCAACCAGTACCGGTACCGGCTGGAGCCCGGCAAGCCACTCACGGCCTACAAGCTCGAGCAGCAGGGCGACATCATGCGCGACTTGTTCCTCGCGCAACTTGGACAGCCGACGCCGTATGACGCCGCAGCATACGTGGCGATGACAGGCGCACCTGCAAGAGGCCGCTCGATCGGTATCACTCAACTGGACGCCGTTGACTTGGCAAACAATGTGGCAGACCATCCCGGCACGGATGGTGAGTCAGTCCACAAGGATGGAAGTCAGTGATGGGAGTCAGTCATGCCGCGGGTATCGAAAGCGGAAACGGAAAAGAACCGTATAGCCATTGAACAGGCTTCGTCCCAGTTGTTTCGCGAACAAGGATTTCACGGGATCAGCGTAGCCGATCTGATGGGTGCGGCCGGACTGACGCACGGCGGCTTCTACGGCCATTTCGAATCGAAGGATGCGTTGGCCGCCATCGCCTGCGCGCGCGCATTCGAGGAGTCGAACGCGCGCTGGCGCAAACGTGTGGAAGAAGCGCCTGACAAGGCAACCGCGCTCGCGGCGCTGATCGATGGCTATCTGTCCACACGCAACCGCAATGCGCCTGGGAGCGGCTGCCCGGCGGCGGCGCTGGCCAACGATGTCGCGCGCGAGGGCGATGACAAACCGGTTCGCGCGACCTACCACGAAGGGCTCGAAAAACTGCTGGATGTTCTGGCCAGCGTCCAGCCGGGCGGCAACGCCGCCGCCAATCGCGCAAATGCCATCGCGGAGATGGCCACGCTGGTCGGCGCCCTGGTGCTCTCGCGCGCCACGCAGGGCACGCCGTTGTCCAACGAAGTGCTCGCAGCAGCCAAGGGATATTTGCTGGCTCGGGTCAGCAAGGAGTAGGCGCGTTAAACTGGCGGCCTTTCTCCACTTACCGGGCTCCAGAGGAGCCCGTCCCCGAGATGTTGAGCCGCCTGCAGCAATCCCTCATCGCCGTCGTTGCCGTGGTCGTCCTCGGCCTGTTGTGGTTCGTTGGCAATGACAAGGGGGACGTCGTACCGGTTGAAACCGGCGCCGCGCCATCATCCCAGCCAGCCAGCATCCCGCGCGGCATCCCACGTAATGGCACGCTCGACCCGATCAGCATCGATCCCGAGCGTCCCGCCGACGTCCTGCCCCAGTACCAGGCCGATGGCCTGTTTGCCGACTATCGCGACAATGCCGGCGAGGCCGACGACCGCTATCGCGGCAAGTACTTCATCGTCGAAGGCGTGGCCAGCGGCATCCGGCGCGACGACGGCAACAACGTGTTCCTGGAAATCCGCACCAGCAACCCGGGTGAACTGGTCCGGGCAAACCTGCTGCGCCGGCAGATCTGTGGCCCGGCAGGCAGGGTCTGCGAGGTCGAGGCGCGCGCCACCATGGTCCGGCGTGGCCAGAAGGTGGCCGTCGAATGCACGGGCGCCGGGCAAGGCGAGGGCGGCGTGCCGCTGCTGAATGACTGCCTGATTCGCGGCGGCGCCAATTAAATCGCCGTCCGGCGCGGTGCCGTGCGCGGCACGCGGGAGATTTGCGGCATCAGTGCCCCGTTGTTCAGTGATTTGACCCTGTGCCCGCGCGTCTACAGTACGCAGGCATGGTGCCGCCAATGTGCCCCTCATCTGGATCCGGGCGGCCGGCGCCCGCGCCGACGCGACTCAGGACACACGATGAAAAGAGCAACGATTGCCGCCACGCTGGCCCTGCTGGCCAGCGGCTGTTCCACCTATCAAGCCGTCACACCGGTTGACCAGGGCCAGGCTGACCCGATCGCCAGCTTCCAGCCCGGCCCCTATGGCGGACCGGCGCAGTTCCGCGTCAACGGCAATCACGTGGTAGGTGCCGATGGCGCGCTGTTCTGCATCATCCCCAATCAGGTGAACGGCAATGCCTATGTGGAGAACTTCGCGGACGCACTGCGCGCGCGCAATTTCGAAGTGAAGGTCCTGCAGCCGTATTCGTCGGTGGCAGCGTGCCCGATGACCGCCACGTACACGGCCCAGCGCCAGACATTCGTAACGCCGTTCCTGGTCTCGGTCGACATCACGGTATTCCGCAACGGAGAGCGTGCCGGCAAGGCCATCTACAACGCCAATCGCAGCGCGGGCGGCATCAATCTGAGCCATCTGATCCAGCCGGACGCCAAGATCGACGAACTGGTCGACCAGCTGTTCCCGGGCCTGAAGCCCCAACCGGTGCCTGCCCAGGCAGCACCGGCGCCTACCCCGGGTTCGCAGCCAGGCTCCGGTGGCGTAGCGCCCGCCGCCTGAGCGAGCGGCATTCAGGCCTAAGAAAAGCGGGGCCGGGGAACGCCTCTTGAGGGGGCATCTTGCCGGCTCGCCGCATGAAGATCGTGGGTTTCTGGCGCGTGGATGCTCCAGTGCTCCAGTGCTCAGGCTTCCAGCCGTCCCAGGCGCACCACGGTCACCCCGGGCCGCAACTGGCGCAGCGAGGGCATCACCAGCACGCAATTGGGATACGGCGTGACCACCTCGGCACCGCCGTTCCAGCCGATCACGGTTCCGGCATCGGCAAAGGTCTCCAGCCCCGTGTACGGGCCGGCAAAGCGGAAATCCATGCTGGTCGCCACCACGGGCTCGGTCACGCGAATCACGCGCTGCGCGGCCGGCAGCGGGCGCAGCCAGCCCGCGGGCAGATCGGCTTCCTCAACGATGCCGGCGCTGAGCAGGAAGCGCGCCGTGCTGTCACGCGCGACATCCACCGCCGAGGTCTCCCAATGCTGGCCACATTCGATCAGCAGCGCATTTCGCGGGCTGGCCGGATCGCCAAAGTCCGCGTAATCGCGCATCCGGCGGCCTTCAGGATGGCCTTCATCGACGATGATGTCGGCCGGGGCGCCAATGGCACGCGACAACGCAATGCCCTTGTCGAGTGGACCGGACACGATCAGCGGCCGGCTCTTCTCGTGCATCGAGTGCAGGTCAAGCAGCAGGTCCACCGTATCGATCACCGGACGCATCGCGCGCGCCCGGCGCAGTTCGGACGAATCGCGCGACAGGTCGTCGAGCACCGCCGAAGTCCAGACCCGGTTGAAGTCCTGATCGACGAAGCGCGACGCATCGGGCTTCGCCGCATCGAAGCGCGCGTAGGCGTCGACATTGGCGAACGACAGCGTGAGCCTGCCGCGTCGCGGCCGCAGCCCATGGTCGAGCAGCCCGGCCACCGTGATCGCGCCGCACACCTCGTTACCGTGCGTCAGTGCATTAATCATCACGTGCGGCCCGGGCAGGCCGCTGTCGAACGTATGGAGGTAGGCGATGCCGGTGTTGCTCTCGGCATACGGGCCAATATCGGGAAATTCGACTTCGACGGGGTAGGCGTCGAAGGCGGGAGCGGTCTGCGTCATCGGGACTTCCTCAGGAGTTACTCGCGAATATCGGCCGCCTGCACGATCGTGCGATAGCGGCTGGTTTCGCGCTTGACGAAGCTCGCGAACTGGGCCGGATTGGCCGGCGCCACTTCCACGCCGGCCTCGGCCAGCTTCTTGCGAACTTCGGGCATGGCCAGTACGGCCTGCATTTCATTATTCAGGCGATCAATAACAGGGCGGGGAGTAGACGTTGGTGCCATCAATCCGAACCATACTCCCATGTCGACGCCCTTGAGCGCCGGGGTCTCGGCCAGCGCCGGCACGTTCGGCGCCACGCTGGCGCGCTTGGCTTCGGTGACACCATAGGCCCGAATGCGGCCCGCCTGGATGTGCGGCAGCGCCGAGGACAGCACCATCACGGCCAGGTCGATCTGACCGCCGAGCAGGTCGGTGGACATCGCCGAGGCCCCCTTGTACGGCACATGGGTGATGTTGACCTTGCCCTGCTGCTTGATCAGTTCGCCGGCCAGGTTCAGCGGCGTGCCGACGCCGGAAGACGCATAGGACAGCTTGCCCGGCTGCGCCTTGGCCAGCGCCATCAATTCGCCAGCGTCCTTGGCCGGCAGTTGCAGCTTGCCGACCAGCACCATCGGCTGCGTGCCGACGAACGTGATCGGCGCCAGGTCCTTCTCGCCGTCATAGCGCACGGCCGGGTTGGTCAGGCGGGCGATCGACACCTCGCTGCCCGAGCCCATCAGCAGGGTGTAGCCGTCGGGATCGGCCTTGACCACTTTCTGCGCGCCGATCGTGCCGCCAGCGCCGCCGAGGTTCTCGATCACCACGCTCTGCCCCAGACGCTTGCCCAGTTCCGGCGCCACGGTACGCGCAACCAGATCGACGCTGCCGCCCGCGGTATAGCCCACCACCAGCGTGATCGGCTTGGTCGGGTAGTTGCCGGCCGCGCTTGCGGCGAATGCACAACAGGCGAGGGAGGCGGCAACGGCCGCGCGCAGCAGGGTCTTCATGATTTCTCCGGGCAGTTCTAGGAATGTTGTCCGGCGATGGTAGAGAGACGCGCAGCGGGAAACATGCGGCTTTGGCAATGTGGATTGCCAATTTGGCAATGGCTGCCTGACTCCCCGCTCCGCACGACGGGTGTATAGACCGGGAGAAGGGACGAACCAGTGCTCAGGCGGCCGCCGCGGCCCGCCAGAACGCCTCGGCCAACGGGCGCATTTGCGCGCGCGGGCGGTACAGGCGGATATCGAGCGCGAGGTCGACGGAGTCGCCGCCCTGAAGATCGGCACGTACCAGGCGTCCCGAATGAAGATCATCGGCAATCAGACGCGCCGGCAGCCAGGCCAGCCCCATCTTCTGCCGCACCATCTCGTGTACCGACTCGGCGAAGTCACTGACGGCGATCACGTCGAGCCAACTTGCCAGCTTGCGGCGGGCAATCTCCTGATTGACCATGCGGCCCATCGTCAGCGTCTCCGCATAGGCAATCATCGGCACCGGCGCGGGGCGGGTGCCCGACTTCGGTCGTTGCAGCCGGAAGGCGGGACCACCACGCGCATCGGCGGCCGCCACGCAGACCATGCGCTCGACACCCACGGGATGGAACACATAGCGCGCGTCGTCCAGCATCACAGGCATATCGTGCGGACTGTAGCAAAGCAGAAAGTCAGCATCGCCCTCGGTGAACATGGCCAGCGCATCGTGCGTGGCATGGGTCGATAGCCGTGTGCGGAAGCCGGCGCCGGCAGGGTCGTCGCGCAGTGCCTCGCGCAGGCCGGCCAGCCATGCTGGCACCATCGAACGCGCGAGCGTCTTGCCGGTGGCGATGGTCAGCGTGCTGGCGTCCGCGCGATGCGCCGCCCGCAGCGACAGGCGTGCGTCCTCCAGCGTGCGCAGCGCCGTCTGCGCGGCCTCCAGGAACTGGCGGCCCTCGGCGGTCAGCCGCACCGGAAACGTGCTGCGATCGATCAGTGGCGCGCCGGCCCAGACTTCGAGCGCCTGCATCCGCCGGCCAAATGCGGGCGGCGTGACGTTGCGCAACTCGGCGGCACGCGCGAGACTCCCGGCCTGGGCCAGGCAGACGAAATCTTCGAGCCAACGGATATGCATGGGGACGGCGGGAGGTGATGCCGCATTGTAACGTCGCCGACTCAGTTAGAATTTTCGCCATGGTTTCGATCAAGCGCGGCGCCACGCCCACTCCTTCCAGTCCTACCGATTCCGACTCAGCGCAGACGGGCGGCAAGACTTTTCCCGAATACACCATCGACGAGCTGGCGCGTGTGGCCGGCACCACCGTCCGCAATATCCGCTCCTATCAGGACCGCGGGCTCATCGACCCACCCGAGCGGCGCGGCCGCGTCGGCATCTACACGCAGGCGCATCTGGGGCGGCTGCGGCTGATCCACCATCTGCTGGCGCGCGGCTACACGCTCGCCAACATCATGGAACTGCTCAAGGCGATCGTGGAAGGCCACGACCTGCGATCGATCCTGGGTCTCGAGACGGCGATCAGCAGCCCCTGGAACAGCGAAGCGCCGCGCCACTACTCGTACCTGGCGCTGGCACGGCTGTTCGGCCGCGCGATCTCGCGCACGGCGCTGGCCAAGGCGATTTCACTGGGATTGCTGGAACCGGATGGCTTCGGCTACCTGGCCCGCAGCCCGCGCGCGCTGGCGGCGGGTGCCGAGATGGCCAAAGCCGGGTTTCCGCTCGAGGACGTGCTCGACATCATCGAGCAGGCGCGCGGCCACTTCCAGGCCGTGTCCGACCGGATCGTCGGCATGGTAGTGCGCGAACTGGACCGCTTCGGCGAAGGCAAGCTGCCACCGCCATCCGAAGTGCCGCGCATCGTGGATGTGCTCTGGCGCATCCGGCCACTCGCGCTGGTGGCGCTGGAGACCGAGATGATGCGGGCGCTCGAAATCTCGGCCAACAAGTATCTCGGGGACCGCGTTGCCGCGATCCTCGAACACCTGCATGAAGAGGGAGGATCGGCGGGCGATTGATGCGCCGGCCGATCTCCCGCACGCCTGCCGCCTGCCGCTTGCCACCTACCGCGTCACGCCACGCTACGGATCGACGGCGCGCGCGTGCTGGCACCCGCGCGAATCGCCGTGTCCTCGATCTCCGAGATCAGCGGCGCGATGCGGCTGAGCTCCGCGCGATTGTCGTCATCCCAAGGATGGAACCCAGGCCGGAAGTAGGCGAACCATTCCGGAATCATCTTGCGCAGCGTGCCCGGCGATCCCCACAGGAAGTTCATCACGCTGCCAAAGCCGAGCAGCTTGTTGCGGCATGACTTGTCCGCCATCACCAGCCTGACGTGGAAAGCGAACACCATGGCCCAGAACGTCACGGTGGTGGTGAGCATCGTGAACGTTCGCACGAAGTAGCGGTACGGGCCGGGCTTCATGACCACGTTCCACACGTCGTAGGCCACGGCCTTGTGCTCGGTTTCTTCCAGCGCGTGCCAGGTCCATACCTGCCGATAGCCTGGCTCCGAATCGCCCATTTGACGCGGATCGGCCAACATGCCGGCAGCCAGCATCGCCGTGTAGTGTTCCAGCGCGATCGTGTGCGCGAGCTGCCATGATTTCGGCAGGATCTTGCGCAGCAGATTGAGCAGGCTGGCCACGCGGTTGTCGAGCTTGCTGGCAGGTAGGCCAACATCATCGAGCAAACGGTTGTAAAGAATGTGCTCGCGTGTGTGCATCGCTTCCTGTCCGATAAAGCCGGCCACGGCCTGCTTGAGTTCTGGATCGGTGATGCGGTCGCGATAGTTGCGCACGCTGTCCATGAAGAAGCGTTCGCCGGCCGGGAAGAAAATCGAAAGCGCGTTGATGAAGTGGGTGACGTGCCGGCCGCGTTGATGCCAATCGCAAATGCGCTCCGGCGGGAGATGGGGATGTACGTCGCGGCGGACAGGCATCATGATGCAAACTCCTTGCTGAATGACGGACGTGCCTCGCGTGCACCGTCCAGAAAAGGCAACAGGTCAGCGGCCACGCGCTGAGGGTCTTCTTCCATTGGGATGTGGCCAAGCCCCGCGTAACGGCGCAGCGTCACGTCGGGAATGCGGGCCGCGAACTCGGCCGCGTGCGCGGGCGGAATCCAGCGGTCGCGATCGCCCCACAGCACCAGCGTGGGCACACGCACGCCGCGCAGGCGTTCGGTATCCAACCCATCGAAATCGAGCTTCGGCACCATGCGGCCTACGGCTTCACGGCTGCCTGCGGCATAGAAGAAATCGACGTAACGACGGAACGTGGCCTCCGGCACGCGCGACGCGTCGCCATAGACATCACGCGTAGCCGCGCGGATGATCGACTCCGGCAACATCCACGGCGCCGACCAGCGCACCACGGCGTGCCGGAACAGGTCGATGTAGATCGGCAGCTTCATCGGGAAGCCTGCGGCATCGACCAGCACCAGCCGGTTCACCAGCGACGGCCGGCGCGCCGCGAGGTCCCATGCGATCAGTCCGCCGAGCGAGTTGCCGATCACCGTTGCACGCGAGATGTTCACCGCAGCCAGGAAGCCGTCGATGAACGCGCGATAGATGTCGACATCCATCGTCATGATGCGACCATGCGCGTCACGCAGCGGACCGGTGAGGCCAAACGGCGCGAGGTCGAGCCGCACCACGCGATAGCGGCGACGCAGCATCGGCATCAACCCCTCCCACGTATGCAGCGACGCGCCGAATCCGTGAATCAGTACCAGCGGCTCGCCCTCCGGCACGCCTTCCTCGGTGTAGTGGACCAGCGTGCCCATCACCGATACCCAGCGGGACGCGGGCAACGCGTGGCGGAGCGCCAGCGTTTCGCGCGACAGGCTGAACAGGCCGATGCGGCCCTGCCCGAACCAGCGCGTGAACGCACCCGGCGGCGACTGCAATGCCGCCTCACGTGAAAGCGCGGCGCGATTCATGCGCGTTCTCCGCGTGCGGGCGCGCCCGCCGTATCGGACAGCAGTCGCTTGCTCTTGCGTCGCGTATCGCGCACCACCAGCGACTGGTACGCGGCAGGCAGGATGCGGGAGAGGGCATCCGCCGCGTAGGCATCCGGGCCGATCAGCACGCGGCGCTTGTTCGCGCGCACACCGTCCAGGATCACGCGCGCGGCCTTGTCTGCCGTGGTAATGAAGAACTTCTCGAACTCCTCGCGGCCCTGCTGCGCGTCGCGCACCAGCAGCCCGTTCACGCTCGACGACACCCGGCTGGCACGCGCAATATTGGTCTTGATGCCGCCTGGATGCACAGTGGTCGCGGACACGCCGCAGTCCATCAGATCGAGTTCCTGACGCAGCGATTCCGTGAATCCGCGCACCGCGTATTTGCTGGCGTTGTACGCGCCCATGCCGGGCTGCGCGAACAGGCCGAAGATGCTCGACGTGTTCACCACATGGCCTTCGCCGCTGGCCTTGAGATGGGGCAGGAATGCCTTCGTGCCATACACCACACCCCAGAAGTTGATGCCGATGATCCATTCGAGATCGTCGTAGGCCATGCCTTCGACCGTGCTCGACAACGCGACGCCGGCATTGTTGAAGATCAGGTTCACGCGGCCATGCGCGCGCGCCACGTCATCCGCCCAGGCATGGACGGCGGCGCGATCCGCGACATCCACGCGATGGCTGGTGATCTGCACCAAGGGCGCCACACAGCGCACTTCAGCCACCGTCTGCGCGAGGCCCGCTTCATTGCAGTCCGATATCGCCACGTGGCAGCCGGACTGCGCGAGCTGGATGGCCAGACAGCGCCCCATGCCCGAGCCAGCGCCGGTGATCGCGGCAACCTTGTTGTGGAAATCCTTCATGCATGTCTCCCGATATCGTTATGGGGTGTTGCGGTGTGGATGAGGGCGCAGGGTTGGGGATGCGCGCGATCGGATCTCAGGCGCGAGCGGTCTCGGCCTCATCGGGTAGCGGCGCGACGCCTTGTTCGCGCATGGGCCAGCGTTCGTAGTCGGCCATGCGGAAGGTCTGCGTCGCGCGCCAGAACTGCCATGTGAAACCTGGCCACAGCGTGGTGTTCTTGCCGCTGCGCGGGTCCATGTACCAGCTCGCGCAGCCGCCTGCCGACCAGATCGTGTGATCCAGCTTCTGCTGGATGCCGCGGTTGAAGCCATCCTGGATCGACGGGCGCACGTCCACGGCCTGCACGCGTTCCTCGCGCATCTGCCGCAGCGCGTCGAGCACGTAGCGCACCTGCGACTCGATCATGAACACCATCGAGCTGTGTCCCAGTCCGGTGTTCGGCCCCATGATCAGGAACAGGTTCGGGAAGCCCGAGACCGTGGTGCCGAGGTACGCCTCCGCGCCATCGCGCCAGGCATCGAGCACGTCACGGCCGTCTCGCCCGATGATCACGCCACGCGGCAGCGGATCGGTGGCGCGGAAGCCCGTGCCCAGGATGATGCAATCGGCCGGCCTGCGGCTGCCGTCGCGCATCACCAGCGCGTCCGGTTCCACATGATCGATGCCCGTGGTCACCACATCGACATTGGCACGTGTGAGCGCTCCGTAGTAGTCATTGGACATCAGCACGCGCTTGCAGCCGATCGTGTAGTCCGGCGTCAGCTTCGCGCGTAGTCCGGGGTCGCGCACTTCCCGCGCGAGGTGGCGCCGCGCCATCCGCTCCACGGCCTTCATCAGCTTCGGATGCATCACGAAGCCCATCACGCGCATTTCCAGCATCCAGTACAGGCCGGCCCGTACCAGCCACTGTGTGAAGGGGAACTGGCGGAACATCCAGCGCTCCAGCGCGGACACGTCGCGGTCCGGCTTGGGCATGATCCACGGCGGCGTGCGCTGGTAGAGGTCGAGGCGATCCACCTGTGGCGCGATCCGCGGCACGAACTGGATCGCGCTGGCGCCAGTGCCAATTACGGCCACGCGCTTGCCCGCCAGCGGATAGTCATGGCGCCACTGCTGGGAGTGGAACGTGGTGCCGGCGAAGGTATCGAGACCGGGAATATCGGGAATGGCAGGGCGGCTGAGCCCGCCCATCCCCGAGACCAGGATCCGCGCGCGCACGCGCCGGCCATCGGCCATTTCCAGCCGCCAGACCCCAGCGGACGCGTCCCAGACGGCCTGCTTCAGTTCATGGCCGAAGCGCAAATGCGAGCTCAGGCCGAACGTCTCGGCGCTGTGTTCAAGGTAGCGGCGAATCTCCGGCTGCGGCGAGAACATGCGCGACCAGCTCGGATTCGGCGCGAACGAGAACGAGTAGAGATGGGATTGCACATCGCACGCGCAACCGGGATAGTGGTTATCGCGCCAGGTGCCGCCGACCGAACCGGCTTTCTCGAAGATCAGGAAATCATCGACGCCAGCTTGTTTGAGACGGATACCCATGGCCAGCCCAGAGAAGCCGCTGCCGATGATGGCGATGTCGCAGGCAGCGTCGTTGGGACGGGTGGGGATGAGACGGTCGGGCAGATCCACGGGTGCATTCATTTGGCGCATTCCGGTGGGTGCGCGGGTGTCGCCTTCGAAGGCGGCGACACGATCACGACACCATTGATTGTGACATTGAACGATGTCATCGTAGGTATCGCTGTGGCATGGGTCAATGCGCTGGTTTGAAGATTTGCTCTATTTTTTGGCAATTTCCAGCGGCTCTTGGCGCACATGAAACAAGGTGCGCGCCGAGGAATCCGCATCGGCGGCGGCAGTCAGTCGCGCGTTTGAAACCTGTCGGGGGGATGAAAAAAAATCCAGCGCTTCGGCAGAATCGCAACGCACCTTGGCCAGTGCGACTCGCACGGCCTGGCAACGACATCGAAAACACAAACGAAGACGGAGACACGATGCCCGTACCCGCCCCACCCGCTGTGGAGAAATCATCACGCCGCCAGTTCCTGAAGGTCGGCGCCGGGTTTTCCGCCGCGATCGCCTGCTCGGCGCTTCTTCCCTCGCTAACGGGCTGTTCGCCCGCCAGCACACCACCGCAGGCCGGCATGGCTTTCCTGCGGCCGGCTGATGTCGCGCTGTTCCGGGCACTGCTGCCAGCGGTAGTCAGCGAGCTGGAATCGGTCGACCCGGCCCAGCGCGAGAAGCGCATCGCCGCCGCCGTGCAGTTCATCGACGGGTCGATCGCGGCAATGGGTCTGAACGGCCGCGCGGAACTCCGCAAGCTGCTCGATCTGCTGGCCAGCACGCCGCTGCGCTGGGCCCTGGCCGGCCTGCGCGCGCCGTGGGACCAGGCCACGCCCGAGCAGGTGCGCGGATTTTTGACGCGCTGGCGCACCAGCCGCTTCGCAACGCTCAATGCGGGCGGCGTGGTGCTGGCCAAGCTGACCAGCGTCGGCTATTTCGTGCTGCCCGATGCGTGGGCCGCCGCCGGCTATCCCGGCCCTAATCCCGCGGTCTATCGCGCCATTCACAGCTGACACCCACCATGGCCATTAACGATATCTACAGCGCCGGCATCGCGTCCGGCTGGAAGGTGCTCGACGCCGCCACGTTCACCGCGCCGCGCACGTTTGAAACGGACGTCGCCATCATCGGCAGCGGCGCAGGCGGTGGCATTGCCGCCGAAATGCTCACCGAGGCGGGATTCAAGGTACTGCTGATCGAGGAAGGGGCACTGCGCACTTCGGACAGCTTCAAGGACATGGATGAAGCGCGCGCGTATCGCGAGCTCTACCAGGAGGCTGCCGCGCGTGCGACGTCCGATGGCGCCATCTCGATCCTGCAGGGGCGCTCCGTGGGCGGCAGCACCACCGTGAACTGGACGTCCAGCTTCCGCACGCCCCCGAAAACGCTGGCCCACTGGGCCACGGAGCACGCCGTAACCGGGCATTCCGAAGCCGAGATGGCACCGTGGTTCGAGAAGATCGAAGCCCGCCTGAACATGGCGCCATGGTCGATGGACCCGAATCCGAACAACACCGTGCTCAAGCGCGGTTGCGAAAAGCTCGGCTGGGAATGGCACGTGATTCCGCGCAACGTGAAAGGCTGCTGGAACTCCGGGTACTGCGGCCTGGGCTGCCCGGTCAACGCCAAGCAATCGATGCTGGTGTCCACGATTCCCAACGCGCTCACGCACGGGGCCACGCTCGTGCATCGGCTGCGCGTACGCGCGATCGACCATGACGGCAAGACCGTGCGCGGCCTCACAGGCGATGCGCTTGGCATCGATGGCTACACGGCCACCGGCGTCACGGTCACCGTCCGCGCAAGACATGTGATCGCGGCGGGTGGCGCCATCAATACGCCCGCGTTGCTGCTGCGCTCGCGCGTGCCGGACCCGCATGGGCGGATCGGCCTGCGCACGTTCATCCATCCGGTGAACCTGACCATTGCCGAGATGCCGGAAAAGATCGATCCGTACTATGGCGCGCCGCAGTCGATCGCGTCCGATTATTTCCAATGGCGCGATGGCGCAACGGGGCCGATGGGCTACAAGCTCGAAGTGCCGCCGATGTTCCCGGGCATCAGCTCGGGCGTTTTCAATGCGCTGGGCGATGACCTGCGGCGTCAGATGGCCGCGTTGCCGCATACCAACGCGATGCTGGCGCTGCTGCGCGACGGCTTCGTGCCGGAGAGCCCCGGCGGGCGCGTGCGCATTGCCGACGACGGCAGTCCCGTGCTGGACTACGACGTGAGCGACTATGTCTGGGACGGCGTGCGCCGCGCCTACCTGAGCATGGCCGAAGCCCAGTTTGCTGCAGGTGCGAAACGGGTACGACCCGCTCATCTCGACGGTCAGGACTACACGAGCTGGACCCAGGCACGCGAAGCCATCGGCCAACTGCCCCTGAAGAAATTCCGCGCGTTGCTCTTCACCGCGCACCTGATGGGTGGCTGCGGCATGAGCGACGATCCAAAGCGGGGCGTGGTGAACAGCGCGGGTCGCCACCACCAGCTCGAGAATCTCTCCGTGTTTGACGGCTCGGTATTTCCAACCAGTATTGGTGCGAACCCTCAGTTGTCAGTATTCGCACTCACGGCGCAGAATGTCTCCGCCCTATCCCGAAGCATCAAGCCGTGATCCAAATCAAGTCCGTCGCAGTCGGGCTTGCAATTTAGAGGATCTATTCGAATATAAGTCTTGTGAAACGGTCGTGGCGCTGGATAGGCTCCCACAACCGTTTCAAGCATCCGTATGCCGTTAGAGCACGGAGCCACAGCGGTCGTGGATTTTTATTTTTATTGCAGGGGTCCACTGCGGTTTCATAGCGAGAGACGCCCCCATGAAGACCGGGAAAACCACGGCAGGAGACACCAAGGCTCGCATTCTTGACGCGACCGAGAAGCTGTTCATCGAGGTAGGCTACGAAGCAACATCGCTCAGACAGGTTACGTCGCGGGCAATCGTCAACCTCGCTGCCGTCAACTATCACTTCCGCAGCAAGGAAATCATGATGCAGTCGGTGCTTGGCCGCCGACTGGATCCCCTCAACACCCGTCGCCTTGCGTTGCTGGACGCCTGCGAGGCACGCTGGCCGGGTGCCGAGATTCGCTGCGAACACGTGATGGGCGCGCTGTTCGTGCCCGCGCTCCAGATGGCGCGCGAGCCCGAGATCGGCGGCCCATCGTTCCTGCGCCTGCTAGGGCGCGTGTATTCGGATACATCCCCGTTCATCCAGTCCTGGCTGATGGGGCACTACGCACCCGTGTTCGGCCGCTTCTTCGAAGCGTTCGCCCACGCGCTGCCGGACGTGCCACGTCAGGAGCTCGGCTGGCGCCTGCATTTCGCCCTCAAGGCGTTGGCAGGCGTGCTGGCCGGCGACGAACTCGGCAACCTGATGCCGGCGTTCACGCAGGGCAGGCGGATGAGCGATGCGCAGGTGCTGGCGCAACTGACGTCGATGGTGGTGGCGGCCCTCAAGGCGCCTTCACCCGCGCCGCAGGAACTCGGTGCGCTGCAGGATGTGTTCGAGATCGGCGAGACGCAGCACGCCGACGAGCAGGCTCACCTCGCGGCGCTGGCCGCCACTGTAGAGGGCGAATCCCACGAGGCCGCGGCAGCCGCCGCAGCCGCGCTGGGACGTGCCAGACGCAGTGCGCGACAAGTGCGCAACGAGGGAGCGACGCGAGCGGCCACCGCCAGCATGGCGGTACGCCGCGAGCACTGCGCGACCTTCCCAAGCAACCCGCTCGACGACTGGATGCGAACCCGCCCCAGGTCCTAGCCGACAAGTGAAGCGGTGGTCCTCACCGGGGCCGCCGCACACCGGCAACGAGCGGCGACGGCATCCGTCGCTATCGATACCGACAACGTGATTCGCCACGCAACTTGCGAGGCGTGACCCGTTGCGCGCCACGCATGGCGCGTCTTCACCCGCCTGCCACGGCAGCCCGCGGGAGGGCCACGTCTTGCCCGCAAAAGGAGACATGCGATGAAACAGCTATACGCGGCAGCCGCCCTCGGCGGCATCCTGGGGATTCTTGCGGCACCGCCCGGAGGCACCACGGCGTACGCCCAGGGCGCATCCGCGCCGGCCACGCAGACCCCGCGCGTCGCCACGCCATACGATGGTCTGCCCACCTCGCAGCAGGCCACGATGCTCTCGAAACAGGTAGCCAGCGGCGAGCTTGCCGCGCAATCCGACGCGCAGGTACTGGCCACGTTCGATGCGCTGCAGCCCGAAGCCATCCTGACGTGGGCACGCGCGGAAATGAATCGCTACCCCGAGTACGAATACTCGATGACGCGCCAGGAACGACTCAACGGTCAATGGCAAGACAAGCCAGCGCGCATGATGATCCGCTACCGCCATATGCCACGCCAGCTCTACGCGAAGTGGCTGCCAAACGGCGCGCAGGCCGGCCAGGAAATCATCTATGACGAGACCCGTCGCAAGGACGAGATGTACGGGCACCTCGGCGGCATCATGGGCTTCACGTCGATCTGGACCGCAATCGACGGCACATTGGCCAAATCCCAGTCGAATCACACCGTGCGCGACCTCGGCTTCCAGTTCGTGCTGTCGATGCTCGAGCGCGATGCGAAGACGCTACGCGCGGCGGGGCTGCCCGAGAAGTACAGCCGCGTCGAAATCGTGCAGGAGCAGGGCGTTCGCATGGTGGCGCTGACATGGGAGTTGCCGGAAGGCGCGCCGAAGTACTACGCGAAGAAAGTGCAACTGATGTTCGATCTCAAGCACCCCTGGCCGCGCGCGGAAACCGCGTGGGACGCGGACGGCAACATGGTCGAGAAGATCGTCTTCGAGAAGGCCCAGAAAAAGACCTTCGACGCATCGACCTTCGATCCCTCGAACAGCGAATACAAGTTCTGAAGATGCCGAATGTGGGCCATCCCGTCCGTTTGAATTGGCGTGCCATGCATGGCAAACGCGGTTTGAACAATGACGGGAGAGGCTTGCGTGACAACGGCACGCCGCGCGGCCACGGTGTTTGGAACGAGCGCTCTATTGCGCTCGACCGCTTGAAACGCGAGATTCCGACGCACCGTGAGCTATCCCGGCAATCGCCGGAGCGCCGGTCATAACGACAAGGAGACAACCATGCAGATGTCGCATGCTCGACACGCATTTTTTGCTGTTGCAGGGGTAAGCCTGACCATGACGCTCGCTGCCTGCGGCGGCGGTGGAGATGGCGATGCCTCCAGTAGCGCAACGCCAGCCGCCGCTGCGCAGCAGTGCGCCACCGTCGGCAACTGTCCCACTTCAGGGGCTACCGAAAACCAGCCCGTGGCCTCGCTGTGCCCAAGCACACTCGATTACGGCACCACGTACACCGGCGGTTCCGGCGCGGGCGAATTCCTGAAAATGCGGTTCGATTCGACCAAGGGCACGTACCAGATCACGATCATCGAATCGGCGGTGCCCAAGGCACCGGGATCGGTATCGCCGACACGCGCGGGCGTCACGCTGACTGGCACGATGACGCATCCGACCCGACCGCTGCCGACTGCGGCGCAGAACAACTGCGCGTATGAACTGAAAACGGTCACCGCATCCGACGGCGCATCGCAGGCCATCATCGACCCCGCCAATCCGCCGATCATCTTCATCGGCAATGGCGTGGCGGGCGGCGGCATTCCTGGCGCGACGATCCAGTATGGCGGCCTGCTGGGGCTCGGCAAGATCCCACAACGCACGTTCCCGATGTACCCGGTGCTGGCATTTGCGCAGACGGAGACCGACTTCAGCAAGGTCGCGGGCACGTACAACCTGCTCGGCTATCACCTGGTACCGTCCGGCGGCAAGTTGACTGGCGCCACGAACTACGCGCCCGCTACTGCCAACACCGTGGAAACGCTCAACGCCGACGGATCATGCGCGCCGGCCAGCGGCGGGTCCTGCCTGTCGACGGGCCAACCCTGGCATTTGCGTGCCGGTAACGATGGCGCGTTCGGCAGTGACAACGATGGCGGGGCGGGCAGCCAGCCTTATCCACACTTCTATGCCAACGCGCTCGCGCCCGCGAACGCACGCGCACGCGGCGTGCTGGTGGTCGGCAAGCTCGAGGGCAAACAGGTACCGCTGCTGGTCCGCGTGGGCTACGCCTACATCAACGGACTGGACATCAGGGTCGACGACGAATCCGGCCTGGCCCTGATGACGCCAACCTCCACGGTCACCCAGGCCAGCATGCAGGGCAGCTACATCGGCTCGGGCAGCGACTTCAAGTACCTGTCTTCGACGGTCCAGAACAACCTCGTTGCGTTGATCGACCCGCAGGACCCGTCGCTCAAGCCGGTCGGCGGATTCCAGATGGACTTCACGCAGGCCACGCGGCCCGGCGTGGTAGCCACTGTCGACAACAGCGGCGTCACGGGATCGGTCGTCACTACTGGCCCCGTGTATGCCCACCTGTTCGGCCCCGCAGCAGATCCAACGTTCCGTGTCAGCGCGCTGGCCAGCCGCTGACGCAAAACATCCACTGCCTCACACCTAGAAGAACCCCATAGGAGACATCATCATGCCGCTGCCGCAATCGCATCAACCACGTTCCGCAGCTCCGCTGCGGCCCTGGGCGCCACGCCTGGCGCTGGCACTGGTTACCACCGCGGCACTCGCCGGATGCGGCGGTGGTGGCGATGGCGACAGCGCGCAAACCGCAGTGCCCGCTGCCGTGCCTGCCCGACTCTGTCCTGCATCGGTCGACTATTCGACGCCTTATGTCGGCGGCACCGGATCGGGAGAACTGGTGAGCGTGCAGATCGATACCGCGAAGATGACGTGGGCCGTCACGTTTCTGGATTCATCGGTCCCACGCACCACGGGCACGGTGCAGCCAACGCGCTCCGACGCCACCAACGGGCAGAACGTGATGACCGGCAAGCTCGCGCAGGAAACTGGCCTGCCCACCGACAAGCTGAATCAATGCGCCTTCCAGTTGCTCGGCGCGAGTCTCGATGCATCGCGCCCGGCACGCCTGTTCCTGGGTGAAGGCGTGATGGGCGGCACGATCCCTGGCGCGCGCATCCAGTTCAACGGCATTGCCGGTGCCGGCGCCGTGCCCGACACGACGTTCCCGTACTTCCAGTTCATCGGCTTCGCGCAGACCGAGACGGACCTGAGCAAGATCGCGGGCGTCTACAACGGGTCGGGCTTCCATGAGATTCCATCGAAGAATTTCGCGCAGGTCGCGCAGGACTACAAGATGTCCCTGGCCGCCGATGGTTCGTTCACGGTCTGCGACAACAAGACCGGCGGCACCTGCAAGCAGAAAGGCAACAAGTTCGTGCCGCAAGGCAACGGCTCGCTGCTTTCCACCAACTACGAAGGCGAGCAGCAACCAAGCCTCGGCGGCGTCCTGGGCCGCGCGTACCTGATCGTGGGCAAGCTGCGTGGACAACTCGTGCCGATCATGATTCGCGTCGGCTATGCCAATGCGTCGTTCACGAACCTGCAACCGGTGGGTGCGGATGACGAGATCGGCATCGGCATGATGGCGCCGGCGGTGTCGATCACACAGGGTAGTGTCAATGGCGAGTACATCGGCGTGGACAGCAACTTCGACTACCGCACCACGGCGCTGGTGGGTGCCGATGCCGCGCAACTGGACCCGTTCCGCGCGTCCGACGCCACGCTGGCCACGGCGCTGAAGCTCGACTACTCGCAGACCACCGCTGGCGTAGTGACCACCACGCGCAAGGACAACGCCACGATCACGGGCAAGTTCATGTTCACCGGCGGCGTGTTTGGCTTCCTCGAAAACCGCACCACCGGCCCGTACTTCACGGTCGGCGCCTTCGTGCAATAACAACCCAGGGGACCGACATGCATAACAAACGCCTCTCGCTGGCCCGCCTGCTTTCGATCGCCGCAGCCTTTCTCGCCTGCAGCGCCTTCATGGCCACCACCGCGCACGCGCAAAAGGCCGGGGACAACGTCGTTTCCGCGGGCTGGTTCCACATCGAGACTTTCGGTACCAGCGGCCCGTTGACCACTACCTTGCTCGATGTGCCGATCAACTATCCGCTTGGCCTGCCGACGTCGTTTTCGGCGCCAGGCAGTGGCCTGTCGACGTCGAATGCCGACACGCTAGGTTTGACGTTCAGCCACTTCGTCACCGACAACATCGCGATCACAGCCGTGGGCGGCATTCCGCCCGAGTTCAAGATCTACGGACACGGTTATCTGATTCCGCCGGGCCCGGCCGGCGCACTGGGTCACCAGAGCCTGGGCGACCCGTCGCTGAATCCGATCATCACGCGCGCGCGTCAGTGGAGCCCTGCGGCAATGGTGCAGTATCACTTCCGCGCTCCGGATGTGACATTCCGACCGTTTGTCGGTGTTGGTGTCTCGTACAACTTCTTCACCAATATCGACGTCAATCCGGCGTTCGCTGCATCGGTGAACAATAACCTCGGCGCGATCCTGGCTGCGGGTGCTGGCATTCCGGGACCAACGTCGGTCCACGCCGATGCGTCGTCGTCGTGGGCCCCGATCTTCAATGTCGGCGGCACCTACAACTTCACCGAGCATTGGGGTGTCACTGGCGCGGTCACGTACATCCCGCTCAAGAGCGAATCGACGATGACGATCAAGGCGTCGGACGGCACCGTGCTGTCGACCTCGAAGACGACACTGCGGCCAAACCCGCTGGTGTTCTTCCTCGCGGCGACCTACAAGTTCTGATCGACGTCGGCCACAACGCAAAAAGGGCGAAGCCTTGAAAGCTTCGCCCTTTTTTTGCTGAACCGAAACGATGACTTACTGCGTCGTCGTTGTCTGCGGTGCCGGCTGCTGCGCCACCGGTCCTTTCTCCACCAGCCCGCCACCCAGCGCGCGGTAGAGGTCGATCGAGTTCACCAACCGCAACTGCCGTGCCGCAACCAGATCCTGCTCGGCCGAGAACAGCTGGCGCTGCGCGTCGAGTTCGTCGAGGTAGCTCGCCACGCCGCTGCGGAAGCGCATCCGCGCCAGTTCGTAGCGCGCGGCTTCCGCGTCACGCTGCTGTTCCTGGCCTGCCACCTGGTCCTCGAGCGTGCCGCGTGCCACGAGGGCATCGGCCACTTCGCTGAACGCGGTCTGGATCGTCTTCTCGTAGTTGGCGATCTGGATGTTCTTGCGGACGTTGGACAGGTCCAGGTTCGACATGTTTCGGCCGTAGTCGAAAATCGGCAGCACGAGTTGCGGCGCGAACGACCACACGTGAGCGCCCGAGTCGAACAGGTTCGTGAACGACGTGCTGATGGTGCCGGCATTGGCCGTCATCGTGATGCGCGGGAAGAATGCGGCCCGCGCCGCGCCGATGTTGGCATTGGCCGACAACAACTGCTGCTCGGCCTGACGGATGTCCGGACGCTGCGTCAGCAGTTCCGAGGGCAGACCCTCGGGAATATCGCTGATGATGTGTTCGTCCGACAGACGCATCGGCGCAGGCAGGTTCGGGATCTCGGCGATCGGCTTGCCCACCAGCACTTCCAGCGCGTTCTGCGCCTGCGCGCGCTGACGCGCCAGCTGCGCTGCGGCCACGCGGGCCTGCGCCACCAGCGATTCGTTGTCGCGCAGGTCCAGCGCGGACGTCGCGCCGGCGCTGAAGCGCTTCTGCGCCAGTTCGTACGTGCTCTGGCGCGCCTTGTAGGTGTCGCGGGCCAGATCGTACTGCTCGGCAAAGGCGCGTTCGGCCAGATAGGCCTTGGCAACCTCCGAAACCAGCGAGATATACGCGGCGCGGTGTGCTTCCTCGGTGGCCAGGTACTGCGCCAGCGCGGCGTTCGAGAGGCTACGCACGCGGCCGAAGAAGTCGAGCTCCCACTGCGTCACCGACAGGCCGACCTGGTACACGTTACCCGTGAACGACTGGTCGATACCCGACGAGGCACCCGAGAAGCGGCCGCGCTGGAAGCCGGCATTCGCATTCACGGTCGGCAGCAGGTCGGCGCGCTGGATCTGGTACTGCGCGCGCGCCTCTTCGATGCGGAGCGCGGCGGTACGCAGGTCGCGGTTGTTCTCCAGCGCCGCCTCGATCAGCCCTTGCAGGCGCGGGTCGGTGAAGAACTCGCGCCAGCCGATCTCGGTGGCGCGGCGCGTTTCACCGCTCTTCACCTCGGCCGAGGCATAACCTTCCGGCGCTGCCGGGTAGCCGCCCGCCACAGGTGCGGCGGGGCGGTCATAGTGCGGCGCCATCGTGCAGCCGCTCAGCACCCCGGCCACCAGCAGCAGAGTGGTCAAAGTCTTTGTCATAGTCAGATTTCCTTCTGGCTTTCCAGGCGTGCCATTTCCCGCTCGTGCTGGGCCTTGCTGCCCTTGAAGCGGCTACGCACCACCACGAAGAATACTGGCACCAGGAAGATCGCCAGCAGCGTTGCCGTGATCATCCCGCCCATCACGCCGGTACCGATTGCGCGCTGGCTGCCCGAGCCCGCGCCAGTGGCAATCGCCAGCGGCAGCACGCCCAGAATAAATGCCATCGACGTCATCAGAATCGGGCGGAACCGCAGGTGCACCGCTTCGAGCGTCGCATCCACGAGGCTACGGCCCTGTGCCTGCAGGTCCTTGGCAAATTCCACGATCAGAATGGCGTTCTTGGCGGACAGACCGATCGTCGCGATCAGGCCCACCTTGAAGTACACGTCGTTCGGCATGCCGCGCAGCGTCACGCCGAGCAGCGCGCCGATCACACCCAGCGGCACCACCAGCAGCACGGCTACCGGAATCGACCAGCTCTCATAGAGCGCGGCCAGACACAGGAACACGATCACCAGCGACAGCGTGTACAGGATCGGTTCCTGCGAGCCGGCCAGGCGCTCTTCATACGACTGACCCGACCACTCGAAACCGAAGCCCGGCGGCAGCTTGGCGAAGTTTTCCTCCATCACGCGCATGGCCTCGCCAGTGGACTTGCCCGGCGCGGCCTGGCCCGCGAGCTTCACGGCCGGCATGCCGTTGTAACGCTCCAGGCGCGGCGAACCCATGATCCACTTCGACGTCGCGAACGCGGCAAACGCCACCATGTCGCCATTGGCATTGCGCACGCGCAGCTTGGTCAGATCGTCCGGCAGACGGCGATCCGCACCCTCGGCCTGCACGATCACACGGCGCACGCGACCCTCATAGATGAAGTCGTTCACGTACGAGGAGCCAAATGCGATCGACAGCGTCGAGTTGATATCGGCCACCGATACGCCCAGCGCGCGCGCCTTTTCGCGATCGATGTCGATGCGCAACTGCGGCGCGTCTTCCTGGCCTTCCGGACGCACGCCCTGCAGCACCGGCGACTGCGCCGCCATGCCCAGCATCTGGTTACGCGCTTCCATCAGCTTCGCGTGGCCCTGACCGCTGCGGTCCTGCAGACGGAAGTCGAAGCCCGACGAGTTACCCAGTTCGGAGATGGCCGGCGGGTTCAGCGGGAAGATGATCGCGTCCTTGATGAACGACAGCGCGCCGAACGCACGGCCCACCAGCGCCTGCGCGGTCTGATCCGCGCCCGGACGCTCCTTCCAGTCCTTCAGACGCACGAACGCGATACCGCCGTTCTGGCCGCGGCCGAAGAACGAGAAGCCCGCCACCGTGATCATCTGGTCCACCACCTTCGATTCCTTCTGCAGGTAGTAGTCCTCGATCTGCTTGAGCACGCCGATCGTGCGCTCTTGCGTCGCGCCCGTGGGCAACTGCACCACGGTGATCATGTAGCCCTGGTCCTCATCAGGCAGGAACGACGACGGCAGGCGCTTGAACAGCACCACCACCCCGGCAATGATCACCAGGTAGATGATCACGTAACGGCCCGTGCGCTTCAGAATGCGCGCGACCATGCCCTGGTAGCTGCCCGATGCGGTGGTGAAGGTACGGTTGAACCAGCCGAAGAAACCCTTCTTCTCGTGGTGATGGCCTGCTTCCACCGGCTTGAGCATCGTGGCGCACAGTGCCGGGGTCAGCGTCAGCGCCAGCAGCGCCGAGAAGCCCATCGAAGCAATCAGCGACAGCGAGAACTGGCGATAGATGTTGCCGACCGAGCCCGAGAAGAACGCCATCGGGATGAACACCGCCGTCAGCACCAGCGTAATGCCGATGATGGCGCCCGTGATCTGTCCCATCGCCTTGCGCGTGGCTTCACGTGGCGAGAGTCCTTCCTCGCTCATGATCCGCTCGACGTTCTCGACCACCACGATGGCATCGTCGACCAGAATACCGATCGCCAGCACCATGCCGAACATTGTCAGCACGTTGATCGAGAAGCCGAACGCCAGCATCGCGCCGAACGTGCCAAGCAGCGCCACCGGCACCACCAGCGTCGGGATCAGCGTCGCGCGGAAGTTCTGCAGGAACAGGTACATCACCAGGAACACCAGCACCACGGCTTCCAGCAGCGTCTTGACCACTTCCTCGATCGAGATCTTCACGAAGGCCGAGGTGTCGTAAGGCACGCTGAACTCGTAGTCCGGCGGGAAGAAGCGCGAAAGCTCTTCCATCTTGGCGCGCACCGCGGTGGCGGTGGCCAGCGCGTTGCCGGTCGGGGCCAGCTTGATGGCGATGGCCGAGGCCGGCTTGCCGTTGATGCGGGCGAGCGTCGAGTAGTCGGCGCCGCCCAGTTCCACGCGGCCGACGTCCTTGATGCGCACCGACGAACCGTCCGGATTCACGCGCAACAGGATGTTGGCGAATTCCTCGGGCGTGTTCAGACGGCTTTCGGTACTCACCGTGGCGTTAAGCTCCGTGCCAGACGGCGACGGGGTGCCGCCCAGTTCGCCCACAGCAACCTGGATGTTCTGCTCGGCCACTGCGGCCTTCACGTCTAGCGGCGTGAGGTTGTAGCCGGTCAGCTTGGCCGGATCCAGCCAGATCCGCATCGCGTATTCGGTACCGAACAAGTCGGCCGCACCCACGCCGGGCACGCGACGGATCGAGTCGACGACCTGCGCGGACACGAAGTTACCGAGCTCGATCGCATCCGAGTTACCGGATTTGGACGAGACCGTGATGAACATCATGTAGTTGTTGCCGGCCTTGTCGACCTTCACGCCCTGTTGGCGCACTTCCGCCGGCAGACGCGCTTCCACGCGCTTCAGGCGGTTCTGCACTTCCACGGAGTTCAGGTCGGAACTCGAGCCCGGCGCGAACGAGATATTGATCGTGGCCAGGCCGGACGACTCACTCTGCGACTCGTAATAGAGCAGGTTCGGCGCACCGTTGAGCTCCTGCTCGATCGGCGTCACCACCGTGTCTTCAATGGTCTTGGCCGATGCACCAGGGTAGGTCGTGCTGACCGTGATGATCGGGGGCGCGATATTGGGGTACTGCGCGATCGGCAATTGCAGGATCGCGAGTGCCCCGCCCAGCACGATGATCAGCGCGAGCACCCACGCGAACACCGGCCGGTCGATGAAAAACTTCGCCATGAAACTGGCTCCCTAAGTGTGCGTGGTCAGCCTTGCTTGGCCGGCGTCTGCTCGGCGGGCTTGGCTTCGTTGCTGGCTTCGGACTTGCCGCCTTCAGCACCCTGCGCGCCCGCGCCCGATGCCGGCGCAGCCGCGGTCTGCGGGTTCTGGAACGGCACGGCCTTGGCGGGCGCGCCCGGGCGAACCTTTTGCAGGCCCTCGACGATGACCTTTTCGCCACCCTTGAGGCCTTCGGTCACCACCCAGCGATCGCCGATCGCCTGCGGCGCCTTGACCGGCACCGCGGCTACCTTGCCGTCATCGCCCACCACCAGCACGCTCGCACCCTGCGCGCCACGGATCAGCGCGCGCTGCGGCACGGTCAGCGCCTTTTCGTCCACACCCTGTTCGATCTTCACGCGCACGAAGGTGCCCGACAGCAGTTCACGCTTCGGGTTCGGGAACTCGGCACGCAGCGTGATCGAACCGGTGGTCGGGTCCACGGTCATGTCCGAGAACAGCAGCTTGCCGGTCATGCCGTATTCCTTGTCGCCGGCTTCCGGGTACAGGTGCACGCGCGCGCCGCCGTTCACACCCTTGACCTGACCGGCCTCGATGGCGCGACGCAGGCGCGCCACTTCCGACGCCGGTTGCGTGAAGGTCACCCAGATCGGCTCGACTTGCTCGACGGTGGTCAGCTTGGTGGCTTCGCCCTTGCCGACCAGCGCGCCTTCCGTGACCAGCGCACGGCCGACGCGGCCGGAGATCGGCGCGGTGACGGTGGTGTAGCCCAGATTGATCTGCGCGGTCGTCACAGCCGCCTTGGCGGCGGCGATATCGGCATTGGCCTGGCCGGCGGCGGCAACCGCCTCGTCGTATTCCTGCTTGCTGACGGCGTTGGCGGCCACCAGCGGCTTGTAGCGCTCGGCCTTCTGGCGCGCGGACACGGCATTGGCCTCTGCACGCTCGAGCTGGGCCTTGGCCGAAGCCAGTTGCGCCTGATACGGGGCGGGATCGATGCGGAACAGCACCTGACCGGCCTTCACTTCACCGCCTTCGGTGTAATTGCGCGACAGGACGATACCTTCCACGCGGGCACGCACCTCGGCGGTGCGCACACCCTCGAGACGACCCGGCAATTCATTGACGACGGCAACTGCGGACGGCGTGACGGTCACGACACCCACTTCCGGAGGCGGCATCGCGCCGCCCTGCGGGGCTTTCTGGCCGCAGGCGGACAACGCCAGTACCGCCACAGCGGCGGCAACACTACGGATCTGTTGGGACTTCCTCATCGATAACCCCATGATGGCAATTTGAGATCTGCCGCAATGCCCGCGACGCGAACAGTCGCAAAGGGCAACACACTCCGGGGGCGGGGCATGGCGGCCAAACAGGTTTTTGCTCGTTGCCAGCCGCCGCTCGCAAGTCGGTGGATGGAAACGCTTTTCTTTCTACAGGCAGGATTTCCCGGTTTCGGCTCATGGCTGCGTCGCTTTGCGCGCGCGCCATCACACAAATCAGGTTGGCTGAAACTCGGGCAGGGGCGTATTATAGATACATTCGCGCATGTATGTAAGTACCCGGATAAATTTTGGGGCGTTTACAACACATGGCAATGGTTGCGTGTAGTGGAATGCTCCTGCAAATCGAGCACGATTGTTCCATTCACGGTACGATGCGCCCCGCCTAGTGCCGTTGCGCAATTTGGAGAGAGAAGCGCCTTGCCATCCACCGGCAGCGCCCATGGAGACCTGGCGACCACCACCGTCCGGGTAAAGAGGGAAATGGTCAGACGTACCAAGGAAGAAGCGCTAGAGACGCGCAACCGCATTCTGGATGCGGCAGAGGCCGTGTTCCACGCCCGTGGCGTGGCACGTCCTTCGCTGGCGGACATTGCCGAGGCGGCAGGCGTCACGCGCGGCGCGATCTATTGGCATTTCAAGAACAAGAGCGACGTGTTCGCCGCGATGTGCGATCGCGTCAACCTGCCAGTCGAGGCGCTCTGCTCACCCGAGCGCATTGCCTCGCAGGAAGACCCGCTCGGGAGCATCCGCGACATCTGCGCATTCGTGTTCCGCCAGACCGTCAACAATCCCCAATGGCGTCGCGTGTTCGAAATCATCTTCCACAAGTGCGAGATGGTCGAGGACAACGGCGCCATCTTCGTGCGCCAGCGCCAGTCGCACCAGGAAGGCACGGTGAAGATGCGCGAGCATCTGCGGCTGGCGATGGAGCGCGGCCAGTTGCCCGCCGACCTCGACCTGCCACTGGCCGTCAATGCCTTCCACGCCGCGATCGGTGGCGTGCTGGCGCACTGGCTGTTCTCCCCCGAGGATTTCGAACTGGCCCGCGAGGCCGAACGCCTGGCGGACGCATTCATCGACACATTGCGCCTCTCGCCGGCTCTGCGCGTGGGCTACGTGCCACGCCCCATGGCGCCGCTCGATGCGGAAATGGCGGCGCTGTGCGAACGGCAGCCCCAGCAGGCCCTGGCGTCGAACTGATTCCCGAACTGACTCCCGAACTGATTGCCAAGCTGGCTATGAGCCGTCAACCGCGCATGGCTTCGCGCCAACGCGCGATGAACGCCTTCTTGCGCAGGGCATCCTGCGCGGCCAGCAGACCCGGCCCGACGCTGATCGGCCTGAGCGCGTAGCCCAGCCGTTCCGCCAGTGCGTTGGCAGTGTGCGTGCTGTCGATGTCGGTGCGAATCGTGTACAGCTGGGACGTGGTCTGACTCAGCAGGACCTGCCCATCGCGCGACAGCAGGAAATCGAGCCACAGTCGCGCCGCGTGTGGCCTCGGCGCCTGCCGCGCGATGAACGCCACGCGCGACATCACCAGGGTGTAGTCGCGCGGCGCGATGACGGCAATCCCGGCCCCGCGCTCCATCAGCGACAGCGCATAGGAACCCAGCAGGTTATAGCCCAGCACCAGCTCGCCACTGGCGATGCGTTCGATCATGTCCGCCGTCGATGCAGACAACTGCACGCGCGCGCGGCCCAACGCCTGAGCCAGATACCAGAACTCGCTGCCCATCCGCGCATCCTGCTGGGCGAGCAGATACCCAACGCCAGAACGCTCCACGTCGTACGTCACGATCTTGCCCCGCCATTGCGGCGCGCGGTCCTGCAGCAAACGCGCCAGGCCGCTGCGGCTGCCCGGAATATGGGTGCCCGCGAAGTGCTTCCGGTTGTAGACGATCACCGCAGGCTCGAACGTGGTGCCGAACGCCTCGTCGCGCCAGACCGCCCAGCCCGGCAGGCCATCGCGTTCCGGCGACTCGTAGCGCTGCGCGTAGCCGTCGTTGACGAGCTTGATCTGCAGGTCCATCGCCGTGCTCCAGAGCACGTCGGCCACATCCGCGTCCCTTGCCGGCCGGTTCGTGCCGAGGCTGGCGCTCTCCGCCAGGAAGCGGTTGTTCAGTTCGATCGTGTTCAGGTCCTGATAGCGCACCCGAATACCCGGATAGCGGGCTTCGAATGCGTCGATCAGCGGCTGCGCGATCTCCAGATCGGTCGAACCATAGACCGTGACCGATCCCTCGCGCTGCGCGCGCGCGATCACCTCGATATAGTCGCTCGGATACCCCGCCGGCACCCGCGCCGTCGGCTGCGCCCGGGCCGGAAACGACGGCACACCCGCAGCCATGACGGCGCCCGCCATCAGCAGGTGACGGCGAGAAGCATGAACCGGAGGCGACTTGGTTTCTGGCACAGTAGACACGCGTGTTGTACACGGGGAGGAGCGCCGCCATTATAGGGCGCGAGCGGCGCCCCCGACACCCGCCGCCAAGGCGGTATCATAGGCGCCCTCGGGGGCAGCCCCCGGAGACAGATCAAGAGCGGGCAGAGGAGGGTCCCATGCGCATCCTGCTGGTGGAAGATGAAGTGGAACTGGCCCGCTGGGTCACACGCGCACTTGAGCAGGGCGGCTTCGTGATCGAGCATGTCACCGACGGTCTGAAGGCCGAGGCCCGACTCATGGCCGAGGAATACGATGCCGTCGTGCTGGACCTGCGCCTTCCCGGCAAGGACGGCCTGGCCGTGCTGAAGGCCATGCGTGGCCGCGACGACCGCACGCCCGTGCTGATCCTCACCGCGCAGGACACCCTGGACGAACGCGTGCGCGGTCTCAATCTCGGGGCCGACGACTACCTGCCCAAACCATTCGCCATCGCGGAACTCGAAGCCCGTATCCTGGCGCTGATCCGGCGCAGCCGTGGCCGGGCGCATCCGCGCCTGCAATGCGGCACGCTGGTGTTCGACGGCGAAGCGCGCAGCTTCACACTGGCTGGCGCGCCGCTGTCCCTGACCCCGCGCGAATCGACGCTGCTCGGCGCGCTGCTGGCCCGAAGCGGCCAACCGCTGACGAAAGCCCAATTGCTCGACAAGGTGTTTTCGCTCGACGCGGACGTGAGCCCCGACGCCATCGAGGTGCTGGTCTATCGCCTGCGCAAGAAACTGTCCGGCCACGGCGTGACCATCGTCACGCTACGCGGCTTCGGCTACCTGCTCGAGCCAGAGGCCGCCACCTGATGTGGCCTCGCCGCCTGCGCCAGCGCGCGCGCCTGCCTGTGCGGTCCTGGTTGCGCGGCAGCCTGCGGCGCCAGTTGCTGATCCTGCTGGTCCCGGCGCTGGCGCTCATGATGGCGGTCGATACTTGGTTCACCTACGGCACCCTGCGCGATGCCGCCAACACGGCATACGACCGCTCGCTGTACGGCTCCGTGCTGACCATCGACAACGCCATCGGGATGGCCGGCGAGAGCATCCAGCTATCGCTGCCCGACGCGGCCATGGAGATGTTCGAAACCGCGGCGCAGACACACGTGTTCTACCGCGTGTCGATGGAGCGGGCCGGCCAGATCGAGACTGTCACCGGATATGACGATCTGCCGCTGCCGACGGGAGCGCTGCGGAACGGCCAGCCGCGCTTCTACGACGCCACCTATCGCGGCGACCGGGTCCGCATCGCGGCGATGGCCCGCCCGGTCTATCGCCCCGACGCGCACATGCGCGTGATCATCCAGGTGGCGGAGACCGCCGAGCCGCGCGCGGCGCTGATCGGCAACGTCTGGCGCAGCGCACTGCTGCGCGACATCGCGCTGATCATCGTATCGGCGCTGATCCTGGTCGGCGGCATTACCTACGTGCTCCGCCCGCTGCAACAGGTACGTGACGATGTGCGCGCGCGCTCGCCCGAGGATCTGACCCCGCTCGAGTTCGACCATGTGCCGGTCGAGGTGCGCCCGCTGGTCGACGCGGTGAACCTGCACGTATCGCGCTCCGACGCGATGGCGCAGGCGCAGGCCCAGTTCATCGCCGATGCCGCCCATCAGCTCCGCACGCCACTGGCCATCCTGAAGACACAGGCCGAGTTCGCGCAGCGGCAGCTCGACACGTTCGGCGGCGAAGGCGCGGCGCATTCGGGCGCCGCCGAGGCCGTTGGTGGCATCGTCAAGCAACTGGAGCAGGCCGCGCGGATGACCAACCAGTTGCTGGCACTGGCGCGCGTCAGACAGCACGCGCCGGACGGCACCGCCCCGGCCACGGAAGTGGAGATCATCGACGCGATCGGCGTGGCGGAGCAGGTGGCGCTGGACTACCTGCCACTCGCTCGCGGACGCCAGCAGGATTTCGGCTGGGAGCGACCGGCCGGACTGGAACTGCCAGTGCAGGCCGATCCCGCGCTGTTGCGCGAGGCATTCGCCAACCTTGTCCACAACGCCATCCAGTACTCGGGACGCCGCAGCCGCATCACGCTCTCCGCCACACAGGTCGACGACAGCGCCATGCTCATCGTCGAGGATGACGGCCCCGGTATTCCAGAGGCCGAACGCGAGAAGGTGTTTGCGCGCTTCTATCGCCGGGTCGGCCACACGGAAACAGGGTCGGGCCTCGGACTTGCCATCTCGCGCGAGATGGCGACGCGCTGCGGCGGCACCGTGGTCTTGCGCGAAGGCGCCCAGGGGCGTGGCGTGCGCGCGGAACTCAGCTTGCCGCTGGTGAAGCCGACGGCCTGATAAGCCGCGCACACCGACTCACTGCTACTTCTTCATCACCGCATCGGCACATGGGTCGGGACGATCCACGGCAGGGACACGCACGAGCGCATCGAATGCCTTACCGTTGGCCGCTGACTCGACATAACCGACGCTGAGCACACGCGCGTCATCTCGATCGGCGCGGTCGAGCCAGCGGGGCACACCGATGTCGCGCCGCACGTGGCCGTTACCCGCGATCAGTACCACGCCCCGGTCGCCATGCGCTTTCATGATCTGCGCCATCACGGCATCGCGGGCGGCTTGCGCGTCGAGCATCCCTGGCAACATCGCCTTCGGGAAATTGCCGCAATGCCCGGCATCGAGCGTCGCTGTCTGCAAGGCGATGAGGTCGGCAGGCAAGGGCTTGTCCAGTTTCAACTCGGCCTGCTGTTGGGGTGCGAAAACCTGCCCGAGCCCGCCGCGCACGATCTTCGCGGCATCGGCACGCGACAGGTTCGCGGCAAGCAACGGGAGGTCGTATTGCAATGCAAGTGATACCACCGGCTGGTAGAGCGCCCAGTCCCAGCCACTCTTTGGGCCCGTCGCCTGCGCGATGAGATAGTCCGCATCGCGTGGACGTTCGCGACGCGCACGGTCGATATCGCCCTGCCGTTCGCGGTCGAATTGCTCCATCGCGATCGCGGGCCGCCAACCCGCCTCCACGGCCTGCGTCAACGCCTGCAGCCGCTGCCGTTGGCCCGCCGCGTTGTCGTGCACCTCTCCGAGCAATACGTAGGTCTTGTTCGGGAAGCGCTGGCTCAAAGCATCTGGCGAAGGTCCAGTCGACGCGCATCCGGCGGTTAGGGCTGCCATCGCGATACAGGCTACGAATCGGTTCATCGCTGTGGTATCTCCGGTTGCCCGGCACTTGCGCCAGGCCATTGGGATGGGAGCTTGACGCGACACGAGCCGATTGTCCACAGCATGTGCATCAGGGTGGCTGGTAGCCCGGGATACGCGCGACGCGCAGCGACGTTCATATCGTCGATTGTGGGGACCGCTCCGCCGCGTCAGAACGCCAACTTCACACTCGCCGCGAAGGTTCTGCCTGGTTGCGTGTAGAAAGCGAGACCCGGTTCCGACGCGGAAACGCCTGTCTGGCGCACGTCGCCCCAGAGCCAGTAGGTCTTGTCGAAGAGGTTGTTCACGGCCAGCGCAATCGTGGCCCGCTTGCCAAGCCGCCACCAGGCCTGCAGATCGACCACGCCATAGCCACCTGGCTTGAAGTACGTCACGCGTCGTGTGTCGTCAGTCCGCGTCACTGCCCTGGCGCCGCGCCAGCGCAATGCGGCGCCGGGTCCTTCGCTGACCGAAGGCTCCCACGTCAGCCCTGCGGAGGCACGCAGCGGCGAGACGCTGTTCAACGGCTGATCCGTTTGCTCGTTCGTGCCATGCGCATAGGCCACCGCGCCATCGACACGCCACTGCGGCAGGAAGCGCCACACTCCACGCCATTCCGCACCGTAGATGCGCACCTTGGCCTGATTGCGGAACTGATAGGTCGCGCGCATGGCCGGCAAACATGCGGGGTCGGACGGACACGCCAGTTGAACCTGTTCGATAAAGTCCCGGTACCGGTTGTCGAACATGGCCACGCTGGTCTGAACGTTCTCGCCGGTGTAGCGCACGCCGACCTCGAACGAGCGGCTCTTCTCGGGATCGAGTTCGCTGTTCGGCGCCGCGCCGTAGCCCTGCACCAGGTTGCGGAAACTGCCGTTGATTTCCCGATAGTTCGGCGCACGGTAGCCGAACACGTACTGCGCCCAGACGTTGACGCGATCCGTGGCCTGCCAGAGCGCGGACAACTTCGGCGACAGGTTGGAATTGCTCTGGCTGACCGCGGGCTTCGCGGCTGCGCTGTTGTAGAGCGAGTCGTCATCGGGCCCAAGTGAGTAATGATCGAAACGCAGGCCCGGCGTCAGCGTGAACCGCCCGTTCATCAAGCGCAACTCGTCTTGCACGAACACACCCACCTGCCGTGTCGCGCCCTTGGGATAGTCATGCAGTGGGAATGTCTCGCCAGCCAGTGACTTCGTGCGCGTACTGGTGGTGACGTTGACGACCGTGGCATCGCGATACTCCTCGGACTCCGTGCGGATGAAGTCTACGCCTCCGATCAGGCGATGTTCGACGCTGCCGGTGTGAAACGACTTGTCGGCCTGGAAGTTGAAACCGGTCTGTTGCTGCTCGAAGCCGAAATCGAGCCTCACATCGCAAAGGTTGGCACCGGCGAGGGTAGCGGAACAGCCGCGGCTGGTACGGCTGCGCACCTGGTTCGTGACGTTCGTGGTGCGGCTCTTTTGATAGTAGATCGCAGCGGTCAGGCGATCGAGCGCGCCGCTGTCGGGACGCCACTCGTAGTCAAGCGATACGCGGTCGCGCGCCAGGTCCTCCGTACCGTTGGCGGACGTCACACGCGGTAGCGACCGTGACAAACGCAACATGCCCGTGTCACTGGTGGCATCGCGGTGCTCGTAGGTCAGCCTGAGGCGCTGCCGTGCCGTGGCATTGAGCACGAGCTTGCCGAGGTAGGCATTGGTTTCGACATCCTGCGGGTTCGGCGCGGTGCGCGACACTGACACCGAATCGTCGCCACCCATGTTCTTCATCTCATGTGAGCGACGGTGCGCGTACATGAACAACCCCTGGATCAAATCGTTGCCACCGGCCACGCCGACGGTCTGACCGAAGCCATTGTCGATGCCGTTCCAGTTCAGCCCGACTTCAGCACCGACCGACTTGTCGCGCATGAGATCCGTGGGGTCCTTCGTGGCATACGAGACCACGCCACCGATCGCATCGGACCCGTACAAACTCGATGCAGGGCCGCGCAGCACTTCCACGCGCTTCAGGAACGAGAACTCCGGCGCGTCACGCGTGGACGTGGTGATGTTCGACGGCCCGCCCCCGTTGTAGAAGTCTGGCAGCCGCACACCGTCAACCATCTGCAGCACACGGTTGTCCTCGATGCCACGGATGTTGATGCTGCCGGCTCCAAAACGGCGGCGGTCGCGCGGCACGTCGATGTCGGGCTCGTCGGCGAACAGGCCCGTTTCATCGACCGGCATCGACCGTTCGATCTTGCGTGGATCTTCCACGGTAATGGTCGAGGCCACGGCATCGGCACGTTCTTCCGTGCGCGTGGCCGTGACCACCACTTCGCGAAGCTGCTGGACGTCTTCTGCCCAGAGCGGCGTGCAGAACGTGGCCCAGACCGCCGCGACCGGCGTGACCCTGACTGAGGCGCGCAGGCGACGCGCCAGGAAACAGCGTTTCATTGGATTTTCCTTTGAAAGAAAACGAAACGCTGGCTGGCTACGGCGGATCGCGATCGAAGACCGCGCGCGTCGGGAGGCGATGACTGGCTGGCGTGAGCGGGCAGGCCTTATGTTTTTGATTCTTGGCCACACCCATGCAGGTGAAGATTATTCGCGTTTACAAAAGGCATGACAAGCCTCGGTGGCGAGGACTGTCGGCATGTTGAGGCTGGGGGAGGAGAACGCTCGCGAATTGCGGCTGAATCGGGGAAGGTGCGCCGGTCCCGTTACGATCTGGGAACCGGCGCATAAGAGCAAACACACTGCGGCACAACTACAGCACGGCCACAGCACAGCAACGGCACAACTCTCGGCGAGATTGGCGATCAGTGCGCCACCGTTGCCGGCTGCTGTTCGTCCAGCAGATTGCCTTCCGAATCGATCTGCAACGGGCCGGTGCCAGAGTAGCGATCGAGCGCGAGGTAAATCACCGGCGTGATGAACAGCGTGATCACCTGCGAGAACAGCAAACCACCCACCACCGCCAAGCCGAGCGGCTGGCGCAGTTCCGCGCCTGCGCCCAGGCCCAATGCCAGCGGCAGAGCGCCCATCACGGCCGCGAACGTGGTCATCATGATCGGGCGGAAGCGCAGCAGGCACGCCTGCCGGATCGCCTTCGCGGGCGCCATGCCCTGTTCGCGCTGCGCCGCCAGCGCGAAGTCAATCATCATGATCGCGTTCTTCTTGACGATGCCGATCAGCATCAGCACACCGATCGTCGCGATCAGCGACAGCTCCACGTTGAACAGGAACAGCGTCAACAACGCGCCGACGGCCGCGGAGGGCAGGCCGGCCAGAATCGTCAGCGGGTGGATGTAGCTCTCGTAGAGCACGCCCAGCAGCGTGTAGATCACCGCGATCGCGGCCACCAGCAGCACCACCTGCGTGGCCTGCGACGACTGGAACACCGCCGCATCGCCACCCCAGCTCGTGAATATCGATGTCGGCATCGCGATCTCCTCGCGATAGCGGTCGATCAGCTTCGACGCATCGCCAAGCGCGGCGCCCGGCGCGAGGTTGAACGACACCGTGACCGAGGGCAACTGACCCTGGTGGTTCACCGCGATCGGTCCCACGCGGCGCTCGGTCGTGGCGAACGCCGACACCGGCACCATCTGGCCCGTCCGGCTGCGCACGTAAAGCTTGGAGAACGCCGTCTCATCCGCGCGGTCGATATCTGCCGCGGTCAGGATCACGTAGTAGTTGTCGATCGGCGTGTAGATCGTCGATACCTGACGCTCGCCAAACGCGGTGTACAGCGCCGTGCGCACGTCCTGCATCTGCACACCGAGCGCATTGGCCTTGTCGCGGTCGATCGTCAGTTGCGCCTCGAGGCCCGACTGCTGCGAATCGCTGGTCACGTCACGGAAGATCGGCTCGGTGCGCATCTTGGCCATGAGCTTGTCGCTGAACTCCTGCAACTGCCCCGGCTTCACGCTCTGCAGCGTGTACTGGTAGCGGCTCTTGCTTTGACGCCCGCCGAGGCGCAGGTTCTGCACCGGCGAGAAGTAGACCGCCAGCCCGGGCACCCCGGCAACATCCTTGCGCAGCGACTCCACCACTTGCGGCATCTTCGGGCGCTCGCCGAGCGGCTTCAGCTCGACGAACATCCGGCCCGTGTTGATGGCTGGCGACGGGCCACCGCCGATCGACGCCACCACGCTCTTCACGGCCGGATTCGCGCGGATACGTTCGGCGGCATCGCGCAGGCGATCGGACATCGCATCGAACGAGATGTCCTGCGGGCCTTCCGCGTTGACCTGGATCTGGCCGATGTCCTCCTCGGGGAAGAAGCCCTTCGGGATCTTCACGAACAGCACAGCGGTCAGCACGAAAGTCAGGCCGGCTGCGGCAAGCACCACGCGGCGGTGCGCCAGGCACCAGTCCAGTCCGCTCGCGTACTTGCGGAGCGTCCATTCGAACAGGTCCTCGAACCACTGCGTGGAACGCATCCCGATCGTCTGCTTCTGCTCTACGCGATGCACGGGCGCGCCCGTCGCGTGATCGCCTGCCGTTTCTCCATACATGTGCTGCGATTCGTCCACCGGCACGTTCTCGGCCGACAGGAAACGCGCGCACAGCATCGGGATCAGCGTCAGCGACACGAGCGCCGACACGAGAATCGACAGCGACACCACCGCGGCGAATTCGTGGAACAGCAGGCCGATCACACCCGGCATGAAGAAGATCGGGATGAACACGGCCACCAGCGAGATCGAAATCGACAAGATGGTGAAGCCCATTTCGCGCGACCCCACCAGCGCTGCCTTGAGCGGCGGCACGCCTTCCTCGATATGACGCACGATGTTCTCGAGCATCACGATCGCGTCGTCCACCACCAGGCCCACGGCCAGCGTGATGGCGAGCAGCGACACGTTATCCAGGCTGTAGCCAAATGCCTTCATCAGCGCCACGGTGCCGATCAGCGAGATCGGCAGCGATACCGTGGGAATCAGCGTCGCGGCGGCGCGGCGCAGGAACAGGAAGATCACCATCACCACCAGCGCGACGGTCAGCGCCAGCGTGAACTGCACATCGTGGATCGATTCCCGGATCGACATCGACCGGTCGTTCACCACGTTCACGTTGACGGAGCCCGGCATCTGCGCCAGCAGGCGCGGCAGGGCGCTCCGGATCGCATCGACCACGGCCACCGTGTTGGCATCTGGCTGGCGCTGCACAGCCAGCACGATCGAGCGTTCGTTGTTGAGCCAGCTGCCGGTCTTGATCGTCTCGACGCTGTCTTCCACTTCCGCCACGTCCGACAGCCGCACCACGGCGCCGCTCGGCTGGCTGGCCACAATGATGTTGCGGAACGCGTCCGCGCTGGTCATCTGGCGGTTGGCCTGGATCGTCAGCGTCTGGCGCGCGCCGTCGAGCGTGCCGACCGGCGTGTTCGCATTGGCGCGATTGAGCGCGGTGGCTAGCTCATCAAGCGTCAGGCCGCGCGCGGCCAGCGCGTCGGGGTGGGCGCGCACGCGCACTGAGAAGCGCTTCTGGCCAAAAATCTGCACCTGCGCAACGCCGGGCAGTGTGGCCAGCGTCGGCGAAATCAGGTTATCGCCAAACGCGTTCAGCTCCCCGAGGCTCATCGACGGCGAATTGATCGCCAGCAGGATCACCGGCGCATCGGCAGGGTTCACCTTGCGATACGACGGCGGCAGCGTCATCTCGATCGGCAGCGACCGCTGCGCGCGGAACAGCGCGGCCTGCACGTCCACGGCGGCGGCATCGATATCACGGTCGTTGTTGAACTCGATCGTGATGCTCGAATTGCCGAGCGTGTTCGACGAACTGATGACCGAGACGCCCGGAATCGTGGCGAACTGCTTCTCGAGCTGCGTGGCGACGGATGCCGCCATCGTCTCCGGGCTCGCCCCCGGCAGCGTGGCCGTGACCTGGATCACGGGCGAATTGAAGCTGGGCAGCGCCGCAATCGGAATCGTCGGATACAGCACGATACCGGTCACGATGACGGCCAGGCACAGCAGCACCGTCATGACGGGCCGGCGGATACAAAGCTCGGAGAGCGTCATGGCATCAATGCTTGGTGGCGGCGGCCGGGGCCGAAGCGCCGCGAGCGGCGGCTTCCCGCACCAGACTTCCCGGGCGCAGATTCTGCGCGCCCTCGGTCACCACGCGCGCGCCGGGTTGCACACCTTCGATCACGGCGGCAGCGGCCGTGGTAGCGATGACCTGCACCGGCACGCGCGCCACCTTGTTGTCGGCCTGCACGGTGTAGACGAAACGGCCCTCGGGGCCGGCCACGATGGCCTGCGGCGGCACGGACAGCGCATCCTTCAGCACCTGCACCGTGGCGTTGACGTTGGCGTAGGTGCCCGGCCAGAGGCGGTGCTCCTCGTTGCCAAACATCGCCTTGACGCGGATGCTGCCGTACTGCGGATCGACGGTGTTGTCGACGAATGTGATCTTGCCGGTCACGGGCTGCTTGCTGCCGTCGTTAGGCAGCGCCGTCACCGATACCGGTCCGCTGCGCAGTGCCTCGCGCAGGGCGGCAAGCTGCCGTTCGGGCAGCGTGAACATGACCGTGATCGGCGCGATCTGCGCCACGATGACCATCGGCGTCGCAGTCGTCGGCGTGACCAGCGAGCCCGGGAAGACGTTGATGACGCCGGTCCGGCCGCCGATCGTCGCGCGAATCGTGCCGTAGCTGATGGCCACGCGGCTCGCTTCGATGGCCGCCTGGTCGGCGCGAATCGTCGCTTCGAAACCTTCGACCTTGGCCTGTGCCGTATCCACGGCACTGCGCGAGATGAAGTTGCGCTGCAGCAACTCCTGGCTACGTGTCAGCGTGCGGCGTGCGTCGGACAAATCGGCCTGGTCGCGCATGAGCTGGGCGCGCGCCTTGTCCAGATTGGCCTCGTCCATGCGGGTATCGAGCGAGAACAGCAGGTCGCCCGGCTTGACGCTTTGACCTTCCTTGATATGGACCGCGCGGACGGTGCTCGACACCTGCGGGCGCACCTCCACGGTCTGCATCGCCACCACATTGCCGTTGGCGTTCACTTCCAGCGGCACATCGCCCTGCTGGACGACCGCCGTGGCAACCGTGGTCACGGCCGCGCCCTTGGCGGCCGGCTTCGGCGCGAACCAGTGCTTCCAGCCAAACCAGCCGGCGACAACGATCACGAGCACGGCCACGACGACTGGCCAGCGCGAAGTGCGGCCGCGCCCCGTACCGGCGGCCGCGCTCCAGTTGCCATCGACAAAGCCCTTCGGCTGGTCGATTCCATCTGTTTTCATTATGAGGACCCTCAAATACTGCACGGCGCGCGACTCCCCCTTGGCGCCGGCTTCATTGGGGCCGGCTTTATCCGCGCAAACCGCTACTAGTACCGCGCCTAGGCCGCTTCCGGCTAGTGCGTTGTATTACAACCCATTACAGCTCCGCTGGGGATGGATGTCTGGCCGACAGGGAAGGGATGGCCGAACCGCTTGTATGAGTTCTAAAACATTAGCAGAAAAGCCAGTGGCGGCCACCCCGGACTAACGCGGGATTGGCAACAATCTAGCGGGAGATTTGCCGGCCGTTCCGGTGCAGCAGGGTATTCAGCGGCACATCGCGCGGGCCGGGAACCAGGATCACGGCGTCGCCTGCACGCAGCACGCCAGGCTGGACGACGCCCAGGTACACGCCGGAAAAACTGCTTTCCAGCATGTCGCGCGCGGCGTGGGCGTACCCCATCGCCGCATTGAACTTGTAGCAGGGCCGCCGTGGCGCATTCACCACAAGTTCGACGTCGCCGATGAGCAGGCGGTCGTCCACCCACAACGCGGACTCCAGCAAGCCCTGGGTCGTCAGGTTCTCGCCCATCGCGCCGAACGCCAGCGGACGCTCGGATTCCTCGACCCCGGCATCGCGCCGGCGCGTGTTCCACCAGGTGTAGTGCTCGATCGGATAGGCATAGACGGCCCGCTCGGGTCCGCCGTGGACGCTGCGGTCCACCTGCTCGTCGCCGGCCAGCCCCAGGCGGTGCACGCCCACGGCAATCGGATGATGCAATGTACTGAGCGGGTGTTTGCGGATGGCCGACATCACCACCGCCTCCGTGCCTGCGCCTGCCACCACGAGCGGCAGTGCGGTGCCAACATTGACGGCCAGCACACGGCCAATGCTCCTGCCACCGGCGCCGGCGGGGTTCGGACGCGGATCGGTTTCGGCCACGGTACGCTCTCCTTGCGTGTGCGGGGCTGCGCGCGCGTCATGCTGCCGCGCGTCGGCTTTGCACCGAGTGTACCGACTTGGGCGCTCGTTTGAGCAAGGGAATGTGGGGAAACAGACGCACGTTCCAGGCGTCTGGCGGGGCGGGGCGTCTGCCGGTCAGGCGTCCCGCCCGGACGTCGCGCCATGCCTCATGGCGCGGGTCCGGGAAGCGCTCGAACGCTCAGTTCCAGATGGGATTTTCCTTCTGCATCTGCTCGGCGGTCTTCGAATGCCAGTAGGCACCGATCTGACGCTCGGTGACGTAGCCCTTCTTCTTCACATCGATTTGAGAGAAGCGCTTGTAGACCTCCGGCATGCCGGCCTTGGCCTCGTCGCGGGTCAGCTTGCCGTCATGGTTGGTGTCCGCGGCCTTGAACTTCTCGGAAATCATGGCCTTGGCCTGGGAGGTTGGCGGCATCGGAGGAACCTCGGCGGACCCCGTCGCCGGTTGCGCTGCGGGCTGCTGTGTCTGCTGAGCGTTCGCCCCGAAAGCAGCGAGCGCCAGTGTTACGGCTACGGCCAAACCAACTACAGGTGTACGGACAGTCATTTTTCCCTCTCCTCCTGAAATTTACGGTTCAGCATTGCCTGCTCTGGCAATGTCAGGACCGCCCGCCGAAAGCAGGCGACCAAGAGGAATAATAGTCACGCGCGCCCTGCGCTCCAAACATCATTTCACGGCGTCAGAATGTGACTTGACTGAAGCCAGCGCTCGAGTCAGCGTGCAAGCGTGGGGGTGAGTGCCTTGGGATTGGCGATGCTGTCGTGCTTGCCGGCCAGCACATCAAGGATGTTCTGGAACGCCGCGCGGAAGTAGAGTTCGTAGCTTTCGCGCTCCACATAGCCCAGGTGCGGCGTGCAGATGCAGTTCTCCATGCGCAGCAGGGCATGACCCTGCAGGATCGGCTCGGACTCGAACACGTCGATGGCCGCCATGCCCGGACGTCCGCGATTCAGCGCGGCGACCAGCGCGTTTTCCTCGATCAGCTCGGCGCGGCTGGTGTTCACAAACAACGATGTGGGCTTCATGCGCTGCAGATCGGCCAGCTTGACGATGCCGCGCGTCTCGTCGTTCAGGCGCAGGTGCAGCGACAGCACGTCGGAGTCGGCAAACAGCTGTTCGACCGATTCCGCCACGTTAAGGCCAGCCTCCCGGGCGCCCTGCTGCGAAGCCTCGCGGCCCCAGACCAGCACGTTCATGCCAAAGGCGCGGCCGTAGCCCGCCAGCAGGCGGCCGATCTTGCCATAGCCCCAGATGCCGAGCGTCTGTCCGCGCAGGACCTGCCCCAGGCCGAAGTTCGGCGGCATCGTGGTCGATTTCAGGCCCGACTGCTGCCAGGCGCCGTGCTTGAGGCTGGCAACGTACTGGGGAATGCGGCGCTGGGCCGCCATGATCAGCGCCCAGGTCAGCTCGGCGGGCGCCACGGGAGAACCGACGCCTTCCAGCACGACCACGCCGCGCTCGGTACAGGCCTCGATGTCGACATGGTTCCCCGCCCGGCCGGTCTGGCTGATGATCCTGAGCTTGGGCAGCTTCTCGAGTAGCTGACGCGTCACACGGGTGCGCTCGCGAATCAGCACCAATGCCTCGACATCCGAGAGGCGCGCTGCCAATTGGCCCACGCCCTTCACGGTGTTGTTGAAGACCTTGACGTCATGGCCTTCGAGCAGCGCAAAGCAGGGCAGCTTGCGCACGGCGTCCTGGTAATCGTCGAGAACTGCAATCTTCATTGGTGACTCTTTGACCTCGGGCTCGGTGCGCACGGCCACAGAATCAGTGCGCAACCGACAGTATTGTTGGATTTCCTGACACAACATTGAAAGCGGACATCATCGTCCCCAACCGTGTCCGCGACGACCCGCGGCGGTGGCGAAAAGGCATCTCGGCTGAGGTAACAATGTTGCGCAGCAAAAAACAGGTGATCCGTGCAATGGTATCCTTGCCCGCTCCCGCGACGCGCACAGTGCGGTTGAGCTACGCTCCCACACCCCGTTCGTCGCCGGACAATGCCCGCCCGGCCCCTGTCGCCCGCCAAAAGCAGGCGAAGCGCAACTGTATCGCAGCAACAGGGCCCCTCGCGACCATTTGAAAGAATTTGGTCGCCGCCGAGTTGTAACGGGATGTCACGGTCAGAAGGCAAGTGCGCCATGCCGAACAAGGCAGGCAGCCGGCCCGGCCCCGACTTTCCCGGCCCGCTCATCCGCGAACCGCCGCTCGGACATTGCACGATTTCTTTTTCGCTTTGGAGTCGCAGTATGAACCACCCCACAATGCAAGGCACTCCGGCACTGAACGTGCCGGCTTGGGTCAAGAACCAGAAACTGGTCGCCTGGGTTGCCGACATCGCCGCATTGACCAAGCCCGACCAGGTCTACTGGTGCGATGGCTCGCAGGAAGAATATGACCGCCTGTGCGAGCAGATGGTCGCCGCCGGCACGATGCGCCGCCTGAACCCGGCCAAGCGCAAGAACTCGTTCCTGGCCCTGTCGGATCCCTCCGATGTGGCACGTGTCGAAGACCGCACTTTCATCTGCTCGCAGAAGCAGGAAGACGCCGGCCCGACCAACAACTGGACCGCACCGGCCGAAATGCGCCAGACGCTGAACGGCCTGTTCGACGGCTGCATGCGTGGCCGCACCCTGTACGTGGTGCCGTTCTCGATGGGCCCGCTGGGTTCGCCGATCGCCCACATCGGCGTCGAGCTGTCCGACTCGCCGTACGTCGCCGTGAACATGCGCATCATGACCCGCATGGGCCGCGCCGTGTACGACGTGCTGGGCGCCGACGGCGAGTTCGTGCCGTGCGTGCATACCGTGGGCAAGCCCCTGGCCGCTGGCGAGAAGGACGTGGCATGGCCGTGCAACCCGACCAAGTACATCGTGCACTTCCCCGAGACGCGCGAAATCTGGTCGTTCGGTTCGGGCTACGGCGGCAATGCGCTGCTGGGCAAGAAGTGCTTCGCCCTGCGGATCGCCTCGACGATGGGCCGCGACGAAGGCTGGCTGGCCGAGCACATGCTGATCCTCGGCGTGACCTCGCCGGAAGGCAAGAAGTACCACGTGGCCGCCGCGTTCCCGTCGGCCTGCGGCAAGACCAACTTCGCCATGCTGATCCCGCCCAAGGGCTTCGAGGGCTGGAAGGTCACGACGATCGGTGACGACATCGCCTGGATCAAGCCGGGCAACGATGGCCGCCTGTACGCCATCAACCCGGAAGCCGGCTACTTCGGCGTGGCCCCGGGCACGAGCGAGAAGACCAACTTCAACGCGATGGCGACGCTCAAGGAAAACGTCATCTTCACCAACGTGGCGCTGACCGACGACGGCGACGTGTGGTGGGAAGGCATGACGAAGGAAGCCCCGGCGCACCTGATCGACTGGCAGGGCAAGGACTGGACGCCCGAGATCGCCAAGTCGACCGGCGCCAAGGCTGCCCACCCGAACGCCCGCTTCACGGCGCCGGCCTCGCAATGCCCGTCGATCGACGACAACTGGGACAACCCGGCTGGCGTGGCCATCGATGCATTCATCTTCGGCGGCCGCCGCAGCTCCACCGTGCCGCTGGTGACCGAAGCCCGCAACTGGACCGAAGGCGTCTACATGGCCGCCACGATGGGTTCGGAAACCACCGCCGCCGCTGCCGGCCAGCAAGGCGTGGTCCGCCGCGATCCGTTCGCGATGCTGCCGTTCTGCGGCTACAACATGAGCGACTACTTCGGCCACTGGCTGGCACTGGGCAAGAAGCTCGAAGCCGCCGGCGCCAAGCTGCCGCGCATCTACTGCGTGAACTGGTTCCGCAAGGATGCCGACGGCAACTTCGTGTGGCCGGGCTTTGGCGAGAACATGCGCGTGCTGTCGTGGATGATCGACCGCGTGGAAGGCCGTGGCGAAGGCGCCGAGCACGTGTTCGGCACGTCGCCGCGCTACACGGACCTGAACTGGGACGGCCTGGCCTTCACGGCTGAGCAATTCACCCAGGTCACGTCGATCGACCGTGACGCATGGCAGAAGGAACTGGCGCTGCACGACGAACTGTTCACGCAGCTCAAGCACAACCTGCCGCAAGCGCTGGCGGAAACCAAGGACGCACTGGCCAAGCGCCTGTCGGCCTGAGTCTTCCCGCGTTAAGGAAAAACGCCGAACGGCTTGCCGCCGTTCGGCGTTTTTTTGTTTGGGCTATCGTTTTCTCGTGAACGGCCCCTCAACCACCCTCGACATCCAGCCCAAGCTGCTGCACCGCATACTTCACCAGTTCCGCCCGGCCCTCGATGCCAAGCTTGCGTTTCAGGTTGAGGCGGTGGGTCTCAACCGTGCGCACCGATACGCCGAGTTGAACCGCGATGTCCTTGTTGGCCTGTCCGCGTCCGATGCCGTGGAGGATGTCGCGTTCGCGCGGTGTCAGCGCGTCGAGCGGACTCACAGCCTGCTCCGCCATGCCGCGCGCGATACGGGCGCTGTAGAACACACGTCCCGCCAGCACCGCATGGATCGCGGCCAGTAACTCATCGGCTGGTGCGTCCTTGAGCACGTAGCCGCGCGCGCCCGCGCGGATCGCCTGGCGCACGTATTCCAGGTTGTCATGCATCGACACGATCAGCACGGCCAGTTCCGGGTAGCGATCGTGCAGGGCGCCCGCCAGGGCAATACCGCCCATGCCGCGCATGCCGATGTCGGTGATCACGAGGTCCGGCATGCGTCCGGCTTCGGCTGCCGCCAGCCACGCCAGCGCGGCCTCGCCATCGTCGGCTTCCCCGACCACTTCCAGCCCCGGTTGCAGCGTCAGGTGCATACGCATGCCGTCGCGCACCAGTGCGTGATCGTCGATCAGCAATACGCGTGCGGCGGAGGAGGTGGTGACGGCCGGATCGGCGTCGTGGGGTGCGATCATGACTGCGAAGTCTCGGGGGAAAAGGGCTGCGGAGCGGTGGGCAGCGAAGCGGTGAGCAGCGTGCCGGTGGAAGCGGAGAGGATTTCGAAACTTCCGCCCAGCGCGGCTACCCGCTCGCGCAGGTTGCGCAGGCCGATGCCGCGGCTCGGATCGATCTGCATGCGGGCCACGTCAAAACCCGTGCCGTTGTCCCGCACCGTCAGGCGCGTGGCACGGTCGGCAAAGTCGAGTGTCACATCGACGCGCGTGGCATGGGCGTGGCGCTCGACATTGGTCAGCGCCTCCTGCGCAATCCGGAACAGCGCGGTCGCCGGCTCGTCGGCCAGCAGACGCGGCTTGCCGGTCTGCGTCACGTTGATCATCAGCGAGCTGCCGGCCTGCATCTCGCGCGCCAGATGCTGAAGCGCGGCGTACAGGCCAAGATCGTCGAGCAAGGCAGGGCGCAGGTTGCGCGCCACGCGGCGCACTTCGTTGAAGACGGAATCGAGCCGGTTCAGCGCCATGCCGAGGATCGGCGCCACCGACGCTCCCTCGGTCGGGGCCAGGCGGATGCGGTTCGTTGCAGCTTCGAGCACCAGTTTGACCGACACCAGCAACTGGCTGATGCCGTCATGGAGCTCACGGGACAATCGCGCGCGTTCCTCTTCCTGCGACTGCACCACACGCTGGGCAAGCTGCCGTAGCTTAGCGTCGGCCTCACGGTGTTCGCTGACGTTGAGCGCCAGGCCGCTGGCGGCCACCAGCAGGATACTGATGGCGGCGATCACGCCGATCCAGGCCATGGTTTCGCGGATGTCGGTCTCGGCGCGCGCGTCGAGCTGGCGCAGCGTCTGCTCTACGTCGTCAAGATAAATGCCGGTGCCGAGCATCCAGTTCCAGGCCGGCACGGCCACCACATAGCCCAGTTTGGGCGCCACCTGCTGCGAGGACGGCTTTTTCCACAGATAACGCACCGAGCCACCACCCGCCTTGGCGGCAGCCACCAGCTTCTGGATCGTCAGCGCCCCTTCGGGGTCGCGCATCAGCCAGAGGTCCTGGCCCACAAGTTCGGGCTGGCGCGGGTGCATCAGGTTGCGCCCCTGCAGGTCATACAGGAAGAAATAGCCGTCCCGGCCGTAATCGAGCCGCGCCAGCGCGTCCATGGCGGCCTGCCGGGTGGCCTCGTCCGTGCGGCCGGATTTGACCATCGGCGCGATCGCGCTTTGCGCCAGCTCTACGTAGTGGCGCAGCTCGGTTTCCTTGCTTTGCAGGTAGGCGGCCTCCACCAGCATGCGCTCGTGCCGAACCAGCGCAGTGGCCTGGAAACGGACGGCCAGCGCGATGCCGAGCATGGCAACGGCCAGCGGCGCCACGGCAAGCAAAAGTATCTTTTGGCGGAGTTTCATCTGAACCGGGGGTAAACACCGACGCCGGGAAGACCGCATGAAACCGTCGATCTACGCACTACTACGCAGGTGCGTTGCGTAGTTCCGCGCTTGTGGCGGCCTGGGCGGGTGTCAATACTACACGCCGGATTGATCCGGGGGCCCTGCCCTTGGCGCGATCTGACACAATTGGTGTGCCTCGATCCACTGCGAATCTCGGTGATCTCGCTGTCGAGCGCACTGACCACCTGCACGACAAGATCCGGTTCAGACGAGAACAGACCGGGCGCCGCGGACATCCAGGAGGCAATCTTCCAAGCGATCGTCGGCGGCCGCCATCCGGCACGCCCCCGCTGCCCGCCTCCCGTCGCCGCAGGCCTTTTCAGCCGGTCTGAGGAGACCCTTCAAATGAATCGCATCGGACAACACCTGTTGTGGCTGGCCGTCGCCGTGCTCGGCGCCTTCGCCTTTGCCACTGTCGCGCTGTCGCGTGGCGAGGCCGTCAGTGCCCTGTGGATCGTGGTTGCCGCGCTCTGCATCTACCTGATCGCCTACCGCTACTACAGCCGCTTCATCGCCGACAAGGTGATGCAGCTCGACCCCAATCGCATGACGCCCGCCTGGCGCCACAACGATGGCCTGGACTACGTGCCGACCAACAAGGCGGTGCTGTTCGGCCACCATTTCGCCGCCATCGCCGGCGCCGGGCCGCTGGTGGGGCCCGTGCTGGCCGCGCAAATGGGCTATATGCCGGGCATGTTGTGGATTCTGGCCGGCGTGGTATTCGCCGGTGCGGTGCAGGATTTCATGATCCTGTTCATCTCCACGCGCCGCGACGGCCGTTCGCTGGGCGACCTGGTCAAGTCCGAGATGGGCACCGTGCCGGGCATGATCGCCCTGTTCGGCTGCTTCATGATCATGATCATCATCCTGGCGGTGCTGGCGCTGATCGTGGTGAAGGCACTGGCCGGCTCGCCGTGGGGCACGTTCACCGTGGCGGTGACGATTCCCATCGCGCTGTTCATGGGCATCTACACGCGCTACATCCGTCCGGGCCGCATCGGCGAAGTGTCGGTAATCGGCTTCGTGCTGCTGATGCTCGCCATTATCGGCGGCCAGTACGTACATGAAAGCGCTGTGCTGGCGCCGCTGTTCACGTACGACGGCAAGGCCCTGACATGGATGCTGATCATCTACGGCTTTATCGCCGCCGTGCTGCCGGTGTGGCTGCTGCTGGCCCCGCGTGACTATCTGTCGACCTTCCTGAAGATCGGCACGATCATCGCGCTGGCCATCGGCATCCTGATCGTCGCGCCAGAACTGAAGATGCCGGCGTTCACGCAGTTTGCGCAAGGTGGCGGCCCGGTGTGGTCGGGCAACCTGTTCCCGTTCCTCTTCATCACGATCGCCTGCGGCGCCGTTTCGGGCTTCCACGCGCTGATCTCGTCGGGCACCACGCCGAAGCTGCTGGAAAATGAATCGCACGCGCGCTTCATTGGCTACGGCGCGATGCTGGCCGAGTCGTTCGTCGCCATCATGGCGCTGGTGGCCGCCTCGGTGATCGAGCCGGGCGTGTACTTCGCGATGAACAGCCCGGCGGCCGTGATCGGCAATACGCCGGAAGCCGTGGCGCACGTGGTCTCCACCTGGGGCTTCGTGATCACGCCGGACGTGCTGATCCAGACCGCCAAGGACGTGGGCGAGAACACAATCATCTCGCGCGCCGGTGGCGCTCCGACGCTGGCCGTCGGCATCGCCCACATCCTGCATCAGGTGGTGGGTGGCCAGGCCATGATGGCCTTCTGGTACCACTTCGCGATCCTGTTCGAAGCGCTGTTCATCCTGACCGCCGTGGACGCGGGCACCCGTGCCGGCCGCTTCATGCTGCAGGATCTGCTGGGCAGCTTCGTGCCGTCCCTGCAGCGTACCGACTCGCTGCCGGCCAACCTGATCGCCACCGCGCTGACCGTGGCGGCCTGGGGCTACTTCCTGTACCAGGGCGTGGTCGATCCGCTGGGCGGCATCAACACGCTGTGGCCGCTGTTCGGTATCTCCAACCAGATGCTGGCCGCCGTGGCGCTGGTGCTGAGCACCTGTGTGCTGGTCAAGATGAAGCGCGGGCAGTACGCCTGGGTAACGCTGCTGCCGACCTGCTGGCTGCTGATCTGCACGCTGACCGCCGGCTGGCAGAAGCTGTTCGACGCCGATCCGAAGGTCAGCTTCCTGACCCATGCTTCGAAGTTCAGCGCCGCGATCGCCGAAGGCAAGGTACTGGCTCCGGCCAAGACGATGGAGCAGATGCAGCGCATCGTCTTCAACGACTACCTGGATGCCGGCCTGTGCGCGCTGTTCATGTTCGTGGTGCTGTCGATCGTGTTCTATGGGTTCAAGACCGCGATGTCGGCCCGCGCCATCTCGAAGCGCACGGACCGCGAAACGCCGTTCGAGCCGATGCCGGCCCAGGCTTCGGCAGGGTCGCAATGATCACCTGGAGGCCATCATGCTGGAACAGCTCGGAACCATGGGACGTTATCTGGGCCAGTCGCTGCGGCTGATGGTCGGCCTGCCCGACTATCAGACCTACGTGGCCCATATGGAAAGCACCCACCCCGACCGCAAGCCGATGACGTACGAGGAATTCTTCCGCGAGCGTCAGGAGGCACGCTACGGCGGCGGACAGGGAAAGTGCTGCTGACCAGACTCGCATGACGCCTCTGGCGCAGGCAAGACAAGGCGACCCACCTGGGTCGCCTTTTTTACTGGTGGCCATATGCGACGCAAATGCCATATGGCGTTGCGCCAGCACATCGACTGCTAACGCCTTGATACCGTTTCTGCAGAGGGTTACAGGGCCTCACAACTCGTTACAGCAACGGGGGGACTCCTTCTCTACACTCTCGAACCAGATACCCGCCATATAAAGGAAAAACGATGTCTCGTCCTCTTCGCAACCTGACCCTGGCCCTTGCCCTTTCGGCAGCTGCGCTGCCGGTGTTCGCAGGGGGAGATCTGAACAACGCACTGGGCGGTGGCCTGGGCGGCGTCGCTGGCGCCGCGGTGGGCGGCGCGCTGGGTGGTAGCACCGGCGCCGTGATCGGTGGCGCCGTGGGCGGTGGTGCCGGTGGCGCCATCACTTCGAACCGTCGCGAACGCACCGGCGCCATCATTGGTGGCGCACTGGGCGGTGGTGCAGGTACAGCGGCCGGCAACGCCATGGGCGGCCGTACCGGCGGCCTGGTTGGCGCTGGCCTGGGTGGCGCTGCAGGCGCGGCGCTGGGTGGCAATGTGTCGCGCAGCAACTCGTACGACGATGATCGTCGATACAACCGTGGGTACAAGCGCAGCAAGCACCGTCACCACCACCACGACGACTGAGTCACAAAGGAATAGACTACGGGCCCTGAACGGGCCCGTTTTCTTTTGTCCGGCCGGTCTCTGGCCGAAGCCCAAACAAAAAGCCCGTACCGGTGAGGGTACGGGCTTTTGCGGAATGCCTGGCTGGGATCAGAGCTTGGCGCCGTCCGAGTAGACGTCGAAGCCCTTCGCGCCATCGGTGTACGTGTCAAACTTGCCGCTCTTGGCGCCGTCGGTGTAGGTATCGAACTTGCCGGCCTTGGCGCCATCGGTGTAGGTGTCAAACTTGCCGGCCTTGGCACCGTCGGTGTAGGTATCGAACTTGCCTGCCTTGGCGAAGGCGGGAGCTGCCGACAGGGCAACGGTCAGGGCAGCGATCAGGGCGAATTGGCGCTTCATGATGGAATCCTTTTTCACATTCAAGGATGCCGGTGGTCCCAGGACCGGTGCTGCAATGCGGCATCAGATGGTGCGATATTAGGCATTTCCCTGATATGAATAAATAGCGCCGTCCACAATGATTGGTTGTGCTTTCAACAATAAATCACCCGGATCGTGTAAAAATTCACCGGTGAACAGGGAGACTATGTCATGGATCGGCTTCAATCGATGCGCGTCTTCGCCAAAGTCGTCGAACTGGGCAGTTTTGCCCGTGCGGCGCAGCAATTGGAAATGTCCAATGCGGTCGTGACGCGCTATGTCGCTGATCTGGAAAGCCATCTCGGCACCCGGTTGCTGAACCGGACCACCCGAAGCCTCTCCCTGACCGACGCCGGCGAGACGTATCTGCAGCGCTGTTCGCAGATTCTCGAAGACGTGGAGGAAGCCGAGTCGATCGTTGCCGCGCGCAGCCAGTCACTATCCGGCACGCTACGGCTTGTCACCCCGGTCATGTTCGGCCTGCATCTGCTGCCGCAGATCCTGGAACGCTTCCAGCAGCTGTATCCCGAGGTCGTTTTCGACGTGCAGCTTTCGGACCGAATGATCGACATCGTCGAGGAAGGGCGGGACGTAGGCGTGATGCTGTCCGATCTCGGGCTCGGCTCGCACCTCGTGGCGCGCCCGCTGATCTCCGCCGAAGTCATTCTTTGCGCCTCGCCGGGCTATCTGCGCGAACACCCGCCGCTGCGCAATGCGCATGACCTGTCCAACCACCGCGCCATCGCGATGCGGCTGCCCAACGCCGAGCACGAATGGACACTGTCCGGCCCCGAAGGCGAGGTGACCGTGCCGATTCGCCCAGGCCTGCTGTGCAGCAATGCCGAACTGGCGCACCAGGCGGCGCTGACCAATATGGGCATCGCGATGCTGTCGTCGTACCTGGCACGACCGAACATCGAGGCAGGGCGGCTGACGCATATCCTGCCCCAGTACCAGTTGCCGCGCCGCGACGTGAGCGTGGTCTATCCAAGCCGCAAGTTCCTGCCGACCAAGGTCAGGGCCTTCATCGACTTCCTGCTGGAGGAAAGCCAGCAACGGGCGGTGGACACGGAGAACAAGCCGCAGATGACCGCGGCAAAATGAAAACGGCGGGGCTCACGCCCCGCCGTTTTACCTTACCGTGATGCCAGAAGGTGAGTGATTACTCTTCGGCGTCGGCTGTCTGCTTTGTGGTTGCGCGCGTCTTCTTGGCAGCAGCCGTCTTTGTCGCCGTCTTCGTGGCGGCCTTCTTCGCTGCCGGCGCCTTCTTGGCGGCCACCTTTGCAGGCGCCGACTCTGCCTTGGCCGCCGACTTGGCCGCAGGCTTCGCGGTCTTGGCCGCCGCGCCCGCCTTGGGTTCACGCGCCTCAAACTCGAAACCGATCTTGCCGTCCGGCTGCTTGACCAGGAAAGCCTTGAAGTTGCGGCCCGTACGCGACGACTTGAAGCCAGTCAGCAGGTCGGTCTTGCCATCCGTCAGCAGCTTGCCGATCTGCTCACGCGAGATTTCCTGCTGCAGGATGATCTTGCCGCTGGTGAAGTCGCACGATTTCGCACTGCCCACGGCGTTCTCGCAGACGTACTTCATGCCGTGCTCGTAGACCGAGCCGCCGCACTTTGGACACTTGCCGACCGGGGTCTGCTCGCTGAAGTCCACCGGTTCGCCATCGCCTTCGTCGTCATTCTGGCCGAAGTCGAACTCCATCTTCCAGTTGCCGTCGTCATCCTTGGCCAACTTCAGGATGGCCGCGAACGGCCGGCCCATCTTGCTGCGGAATCCCTGCAACGGGCCGATTTCCTTCTTCAGCAGCAGTTCCTCGACTTCCTCGATCTCGAACTGGCGGCCGCCAGGGATCTTGCTGATCGAGAATTCGCAGGCCGTGCAGGCGAAGCGACGGTAGTTCTCCTTGACCTGGCCACCGCACTGCGGGCACGGCGTGTCGAGCGTCGCGTAATCGCCTGGAATCGTGTCGTTGTCGTATTCCTTGGCACGCTTGACGATCTGCTGCGTCATCTGCGCGATCTCGCGCATGAACTCGTCACGCTTGAGACGTCCGCGCTCGATCTGCGACAGCTTGTGTTCCCACTCACCCGTCAGCTCGGCCTGGGTCAGTTCCTCCACGCCCAGTCCGCGCAACAGCGTCATCAGCTGGAACGCCTTGGCCGTGGGAATCAGCTCGCGGCCTTCGCGGACCAGATACTTCTCAGCCAGCAGGCCTTCGATGATGGCCGCGCGCGTGGCCGGCGTGCCCAGGCCCTTGCCTGCCATCGCCTCGCGTAGCGCATCGTCGTCCACGAGCTTGCCGGCACCTTCCATGGCCGACAGCAGCGTCGCTTCGTTATAGCGGGCCGGCGGGCGCGTGGTCAGGCCGACGGACTCGACCTTGTCGGTCTTGACCTTCTCGTCCTTCTGCACCGGCACCAGATTGGCGTCCTTGTCGTCCTTGCCCTGTGCCTCGCGGCCGTAGATCACCAGCCAGCCCGGATTGACCAGGATCTTGCCCTCGGTCTTGAAGTGGTGGCCGGCAACCTCGGTGATCCGCGTGGTCACCTGGAACTCGGCGGTCGGGAAGAACACGGCCAGGAAACGTCGCACGACCAGGTCGTACAGTTTCTGTTCGGGCTCGGACAGGTTCTTGGGCGCCTGCAGGGTCGGGATGATAGCGAAGTGATCGCTGATCTTGCTGTTGTCGAAGATCCGCTTGTTCGGCTTCACCCAGCCGCTCGACAGAATTTTCTTCGCGTGCGGCAGATAGTTCGGCGAGCTGTCGGCCAACATGTCCATGGTCTGCTTGACCGTGTCCAGGTAGTCCTCCGGCAGCGCGCGCGCGTCGGTACGCGGGTACGTCAGCACCTTGTGCTTTTCGTACAGCGCCTGGGCCAGGCCCAGCGTGTTCTTGGCCGAGAATCCGAAACGCGAGTTGGCTTCGCGCTGCAGCGTGGTCAGGTCGAACAGGGCAGGCGACTGCTGCGTCGACGGCTTGGATTCCTCGGTGACCGTGCCTTGCTTGTCACGGCAGGCCGCCACGATGCTCTTGGCTTCCGCCTCGCTCCACAGGCGCGAGTCGCGCGCCTCGGGATCGAACTCGTTCTTCTTGAACTTCGGGTCGAACCAGCGGCCTTCGTAGAGGCCCGCGGCGGCGATGAACTCGGCCCGCACCTCCCAGTAGTCGCGGGGGACGAAGTGTTTGATCTTCTCCTCGCGCTCGACCACGATCGACAGCGTCGGCGTCTGTACCCGGCCCACGGTGGTCAGGAAGAAGCCGCCGCCCTTGCTGTTGAAGGCCGTCATGGCGCGCGTGCCGTTGATGCCGACCAGCCAGTCGGCTTCGGAACGGCAGCGGGCCGCGTCGGCCAGCGGGAGCATTTCCTCGTCCTCGCGCAGCGCGGCAAACCCGTCGCGGATGGCCTGCGGCGTCATTGACTGCAGCCACAGGCGGCGCACCGGCTGCTTGGCCTTGGCCTGCTGGGCGATCAGTCGGAAGATCAGTTCCCCTTCGCGCCCCGCGTCACAGGCATTGATCAGCGCGGTCACGTCCTTGCGCTTGATCAGGCGGTTCAGCACCTTGAGGCGTGACTCGGTCTTGGCGATCGGGCGCAGATCGAAGTGCGGCGGGATCACCGGCAGATTGGCGAAGCTCCACTTGCCACGCTTCACCTCGTAATCGTCGGGCGCCGCGATCTCTACCAAGTGACCGACGGCCGAGGACAGCACGTAGTCGTCGCTCTCGAAATACTCGTCGTGCTTGGTAAAGCCCCCGAGGGCGCGCGCGATATCGGCGGCGACCGATGGCTTTTCCGCGATGATGAGGGCTTTAGACATTCAACGGGTCCTTGTGGCACCACTGCGCAAGGGCAGTGCGCGCCTCTTGAAATTCACGACAAACTATGTAAACAGCACGGCTGGGCTTTGAGGCGCCAATAATAAGCGCGGTTCGGACGGCGGTGCAAGCTGATGCCACGCCCAAACGCGGCACCACGCAACGCCGGCCTGCTTCCTACCCAAGCAACCAGTCGAGCACTTGAGGAATCTCCGACGCCGTTGCCGGCATCGCACTGCCACGCGCCAGCATCCGGTCCAGAACTTCCAGGTGGGGCAACACCGTTCCGTAAAAGTGCGGTGCCCCTCCGGCAATGGGCTGAATCAATACAGTAGGAAAGTTTTCGATATCGATGTCCTCACCCAGCCGATCGGCATGGGTTTCGATATCGACCCAGACGAAACAGTCGTCCGGATAGCGTGCCGCCAACGCCGCAAACCCGCTCACATATTCCTTGCAGGTCCCACACCAGTCCGCGCACAGGCAGGCAACCAGACGGCCGCCTGGGCGCGCCGCCAATGCCTGACGGATGGCTGCGAGATCTCGCTCGGGGAAGTAAACGGTCATTGCGCGCAAAAAATGAGACGGTTGCGATACCGCGGATCATGCCAGACGTCGGTAACGATTGCCGGCCATGCGTTCGACCGCCCCCCCAAGCTCAAGCTCCAGAAGCATTGCCGCCGCCACGTGCGGCGCGAGACCGGATCGCTCGCACAACGCATCGAACGTGACAGGATCATAGGCGAGGGCGGCGCCGAACGGATCACCAGGCGTTGGCGCCGAATCGGGTACGGTTACTGGAGAGACTGAAGCCACCCCGCCCGGATCGCCGAACTCCTCGAACACGTCGGCCGGTGTCTCGACCAGCTTGGCCCCCTGACGGATCAGCTTGTGGCAGCCTCGGGCCAGCTCGGCGTGGATCGATCCCGGCATCGCGAATACCTCCCTGCCGATCTCGGACGCCAGCCGCGCCGTGATCAGCGAACCCGACCGCTCCGCCGCTTCCACCACCAGCACGCCGCGAGACAGGGCCGCAATGATACGGTTGCGACGCGGAAAGTGGTTCGGCAACCCGGGCGTGCCCAGCGCAAACTCGCTGACGATGGCACCGCCAGCGTCGACGATCCGATGTGCCAGCGCATGATGCCTGCCCGGGTAGACGATATCGGCGCCCGTCCCGATCACGGCCACAGTGCCGCCCGGCCCCTCAAGTGCCCCGGCGTGGGCTGCGGCGTCGATGCCGAGCGCAAGGCCGGACACCACTGTCCATCCGGCATTGGAAAACGCCGATGCAAACGCCTGGGCATCGCGCGCGCCTTGCGTTGTCGCCTTGCGCGCGCCGACCATGCCAAGCGCTGGGCCGGCCAGACGGGCAGGGTCTCCATTGATATAGAGCAGCAGGGGAGGGTCGGCCAGATCGAGCAGCCCCGCCGGGTAACCGGCATCGGCCATCGTGACCATGGCATGGCGGGCATCGGCCAGCCACGCAAGCGTGCAGTCGATCAACGCCGACATGGCGGCATCCGGCCGCGCGTTCAATACACACGCCACCTTGGCATCCACCACTTCACGCAGGCTTGCCAGGTTCTGGGCGAGCACAGTCTGCGGCAGGCCGAACTTCGCCAGCAGGCGTCGTCCGGCCAGTGCGCTGACGCCCGGCGTCGCCGTCAGCCGCAGCCAGGCTGCGACCTCGGCGGGATCGCGAGTCGAATCGGTCATCGGCAACGATGCGGCGCGTGGCAGGGCACGCGCCCGGGTCAGCGCGGCGTCGAGGCGATATCGCCAACCTTCATCACGTTGGACGCGTCGGTCACCAGCGCGTACGCAACGCCCGGGAACACGCGGTAGACGTACGCGAGACCGTAGCGATCATCGGGCAACTCGATAGCGCGATTGCCATCGGTCGGATCGGCGACGTGGCCACCATCGCTCGAGAGCGCCAGCACGTGGCCCGGCTCCAGACCGGCGTTGGCGCCAATGTTGAGCACCACGATCTGCTTGGCGCCGCCATAGCGCACGCCGCCATACACGGCGGCGACACGTCCCTCGACTTCACCATCGGGAGCATGCGGCACATAGCGGATCAGTTCGCGCTGCGGCTGCGGCAGCAGCAGCGAGCCCGGACCGATTTCCTGCAGGGACTGGGTGGCCTGGACCGTGGTCACCGCATTCGGGCCCTCGGGTCCGCGCGTCACGCGCACGCTGCCTTCGTAAGCCGCCTCGAAGCCAATTACCCGGCCGGTGACCGGATCGAGCACGGGGCTGGCCGGCCGGAATGCCTGCCAGTCGCTGCCGAGCGAGGCGTCGGCCGGCGCAATGCCACGCGCGTAGGCCATGTCACCGCGCCCCATATAGACACGGGCGTCGGGCAGAGCGACGATGCGCGCCGAGGTATCCACCGTGCCCTGGTCAACGACGAGCGGTCGGATCAGGAACGGCTCGATATCGCTGGAGGCAATGCTCTGGATGGCCTCGCCGTCGCCACCATTCCCGCGAATGCGCGGGGACAGGCGGACGTCGCCGCTGGCACCGCCCGGAGGGTTGGTGGACAGGTAGGCGCGGCCATCGCGCTGGACCAGATAGAGAATCTGGCCCGGATAGATCAGGTGAGGATTGTGGACCTGCTGCCGGTTCATGCCCCACAGCTGGGGCCAGCGCCAGGGCTGGCGCAGGTACTGTCCGGAAATGCCCCAAAGCGTGTCGCCCGAACGCACCGTATACTGACTGGGCGCATTGGGCGAGAGATCGGCAACGGGGATGCCCTGCTGTGCCGTGCGATCGGCCTCCGCAAGCTGGACCGGCGAGACGCTCAGGTCAGCGGCCTGAACCGCCATGGTCATCCCAGTTGTGATCCCTGCGACACTCAAGATGGCGAGGGTGAACGCGTGCAGCCTGCGGCCCGACGCCGCCTGTTCTTTGGTAAGATCGCGCATTTTCCTGAACCGGTCGGGAGAACGACCGGATTGACCCTAGGTAGAGCGTGCCTGCTGCGGCGCGCCTTGAATTTTTGTACTAGCGCCCCGATTCTGCATGGAAACCCCGGTCGCCGCAACGGCGGCCGGACCGTGGACAGCACCCGGCGTTGCGCCCGAGCATCATGGCAAAACTCGACATCCTCACCTACCCCGATCCTCGCCTGCACAAAGTGGCCAAGCCCGTGGAGGTGGTGGACGACCGCATCCGCCAGCTCGTGAAAGACATGGCCGAAACCATGTACGAAGCGCCCGGCATTGGCCTGGCCGCGACGCAAGTGGACGTGCACGAGCGCGTGATCGTGATCGACATTTCCGAGAGCCGGGATGAATTGATGGTGTTCATCAACCCCGAGGTCACTTGGGCCAGCGAGAACCGCAAGGTATGGGAAGAGGGCTGCCTGTCGGTGCCCGAAGTCTATGACCGCGTGGAGCGCCCGGATCGCGTCAAGGTACGCGCGCTCGACGAGAAGGGCGAAACGTTCGAGCTCGACGCCGACGATCTGCTCGCTGTATGTATACAGCACGAGATCGATCACCTCGACGGCAAGGTATTCGTGGAATATCTGTCGCCACTCAAGCTCCAGCGCATCAAGAGCAAGCTCCAGAAGCGCGTGCGCTCGCGCATGTAAGGATGTAACAATCGCGCGGAGGCGGAAACGCCTCTGCTAAGGTTACAGCTTCCGAAGAACACATACGTACCCGGCCGCTATGCGGCCGGTGTCGTTTTCATTGCGGAATATCGTCATGACCCAAGCCCAGCCACTGCGCGTCGCTTTTGCGGGAACGCCGGAATTCGCGCGCGTCGCCCTTGAGGCCATTCACGCCGCCGGATTTCCGGTGGTCGCCGTGCTGACCCAGCCAGACCGGCCCGCCGGCCGGGGCATGCAATTGCAGGCCAGCCCGGTCAAACAATTTGCCATCGAGGCCGGCTTGGGCCCCGTGCTGCAGCCACGCTCGTTGCGCCGCCAGGGCAAGTATCCGGAGGAAGCCGGCGCGGCCGTCGACACGCTCGCGGAAATCGCGCCCGATGTGATGGTGGTGGCCGCCTACGGCCTGATTCTGCCGACCGAAGTCCTTGAGTTGCCGCGCCATGGCTGCCTGAATATCCATGCCTCGCTGCTGCCGCGGTGGCGCGGCGCCGCGCCGATCCACCGCGCGATCGAGGCGGGCGACCCGGAGACCGGCATCACGCTGATGCAGATGGACGAGGGGCTCGACACCGGCGCGATGTTGTCGCGCGAGTCCACGCCGATCGGCCCGCAGGACAGTACCGGCACGCTGCACGACACACTGGCCGCGCTCGGCGGGCGCATGATCGTGGATGCGCTGCGCCAGCTCGCCGCGGGCCAGCCGCTCACCGCCACGCCGCAGCCCGAAGCCGGTGTCACCTACGCGGAGAAAATCGCCAAGGATGAGGCACCGCTCGACCTGACGCGCCCGGCCACCGAACTGGCGAACCAGATCCGCGCCTTCAACCCGTTCCCGGGCGCCACGGTGCAAGTGGGCGATACCGTCATCAAGTGCTGGCAGGCGCTGCCGCTGGCCGCCGCCACCAGCCTGCCGCATCCCCCGGGCACGATCCTGGCCGCCGACTCAGCCGGCGTGATCATCGCCTGCGGCAATGGCAGCGCCCTGCAGGTCACCGAGCTGCAGAAGCCCGGCGGCCGGCGCCAGCCAGCGCAACAGTTCCTGCAGGCCATGCCGCTGCCACCGGGAACGCGCTGCCTGATTGCCGGCGCCTAGCAGGTACTCCATGGCGAGCGCCGCAGCAATGTGACCCCGGGTTATCACAATGCGTAAAACGTCGCCTCCGGCATTGAATTTCCACGGTTCGCACCCTATCTAACCGTTATCGTGTCCACGCAGGGGCGTGGCACGCGACTGACAGACGATCTGGAGATCAAGCCATGTTCAACTGGGTCAAGACCTTCATGCTGATGGCCGCGATCACGGCGCTGTTCGTTGTGATCGGCGGCATGATCGGCGGACGCAACGGCATGACATTCGCCCTGCTGATCGCGCTCGGCATGAACTTCTTCTCCTACTGGTTCTCGGACAAGATGGTCCTGCGCATGTACAACGCGCAGGAAGTGGATGCCAGCACCGCGCCGCAGTTCTACAACATGGTGCACGAGCTTTCGCAGCGTGCCGGCCTGCCGATGCCGCGCGTGTACCTGATCAACGAGGATGCGCCAAACGCGTTTGCCACTGGCCGCAATCCCGAACACGCCGCGGTGGCCGCCACCACGGGCATCCTGCGGGTGCTCTCGGACCGCGAACTGCGCGGCGTGATGGCCCACGAACTCGCGCACGTGAAGCATCGCGACATCCTGACCTCGACCATCGCCGCGACGATGGCCGGCGCCATTTCCGCGCTGGCCAATATGGCGATGTTCTTCGGCGGGCGCGACGAGAACGGCAACCGCTCGAATCCGATTGCCGCCATCGCCGTGGCGATCCTGGCGCCGCTGGCGGCATCATTGATCCAGATGGCGATCTCGCGGGCACGCGAATTCGAGGCCGACCGTGGCGGCGCGGAGATCAGCGGAGACCCGCAGGCCCTGGCCAGCGCGCTCGACAAGATCCATCGCTACGCCCAGGGCATTCCGTTCCAGGCTGCCGAGGAGCATCCGGCCACGGCGCAGATGATGATCATGAATCCGCTCTCGGGCGGCGGGATCGCGAACCTGTTCTCGACCCACCCCGCCACGGAGGAACGGATCGCGCGCCTGATGCAGATGGCGCAGACCGGCACCTACCCGGCCTGACGCGCATTGCCACGTTTCCGGGGGCTCATGCCCGGTAACGGGTAAACTGCCCGCTGTGTTCCGTCAGGAGCCGGCGGGCTTTTTCGTATCCGCACGGGCCCGACGGCCCGTACCACCCGTTTTTTGCAGATTTCCGGTATTTCCCATGCGCCTGCCACCAGATTCCCTTGCCTTCCAGATGCTCGGCGCCGCCGCTGCAGTACGCGGCGTCCATGAAGGCACGGCCCTGCCGCAAGCCATCGAGGACGCCACCAACCTGCTGCGCCTGGACCGCGTGCGCGATGCCGCGACGCGCGGCGCCATCCAGGACCTGGCCTATCGCACCGTGCGGCAGTTCGGCGCCACGCGCGCCCTGGTGACGGAACTGGTCACCCGCCCGCCCGGCGCGCTGGTCGATTCCCTGCTGGCCGTGGCGCTCGCGCTGCTGCTCGAAGGCGAGGAAGGCGATCGGAGCAAGGTCGGACGCGGCGGCTACTCCGACTTCACCGTCGTCGATCAGGCCGTCAGCGCAGCAGCCTCGGAGCCGAAGACCGCCCATGCGCGCGGGCTCGTGAATGCAGTACTTCGCCGGTTCCTGCGTGAGCGCAAGGCCCTGATGGACGCGATCGCCAAGGACGAGGAAGCACGCTGGAACCTGCCCACGTGGTGGCTTGAGCAACTCCGCGCCGCTTACCCGGATCGCTGGACGGCATTGGCGGAGAGCGTCAATGCCCGCCCGCCAATGACGCTGCGCGTCAACACCAAGCGCCTGTCGGTCGACGAATACCTGAAGGAGCTGGCCAACGCGGGCATGGCGGGCACCGCCATCGGCCCTCAGGCCGTGCGGCTGGTTCGGGCATTTCCGGTATCGCAGGTGCCAGGTTTCGCCACCGGCGATGTCTCCGTACAGGATGCCGGCGCCCAACTTGCCGCGCCGCTCTGCGAAGTTGCCGACGGGATGCGCGTGCTGGACGCCTGTGCGGCCCCCGGGGGCAAGACCGGCCATCTGCTCGAACTGGCCGATATCCACGTGACCGCCGTGGAAAGCGATGCGGAACGCGCCGCGCGCATTCATGAGAATCTGGCCCGCCTGGACCAGCGTGCCGAGGTCATCGTTGGCGATGCCAGCCGCCCGAAGGACTGGTGGGATGGCCAGCAGTTCGACCGCATTCTGGCCGATGTGCCGTGCTCGGCGTCGGGCATCGTCCGACGCCATCCCGATATCCGCTGGCTGCGCCGCGAATCGGACATCACGAAGCTTGTCAATGAGCAACGTCGCATCGTGTCGCAATTGTGGTCGCTTCTTAAGCCAGGCGGCATTCTGGTCTATGTGACCTGTTCTATTTTCCCAACGGAGGGCGAGGAGCAGGCGCTCTGGTTTGGTGCCCAGCTCCCAGATGCGATACGATTGCAGGCGCCCGGGCAGCTCCTGCCCGGCACGAAGGCGCAGGAGACGGCCGGCACCGACATGGCCGGCCAGCCAAGCCTGCCATCGGATCACGATGGCTTCTACTACGCCCGCTTCCAGAAACGCGCCTGAATTCCACCGATGCTGAGCACGCCGCGCCTGTTCGACCTACGTGTCCCCGGTCACGCGTTGCGCGAGTGCCCGGCAGACTCGCTGGTGAACACACTCCGCGCATGGTGCGCGGCCACGATGATGATGCTGATGCTGATGGTGCTTGCCCCGCACGCATCGGCGCAGCTCATCGAGACTACCGAGGCCCGCATCGAGTACCAGGACGGCGGGTTCGATCTCGCCGCGTCGTTCGACTTCGACCTGCCGCCCGCGCTGGAAGACGCCCTGCACAAGGGCATCTCGCTCTATTTCGTCGTCGACTTCCAGCTCACGCGCCCACGCTGGTACTGGTTCGACGAGAAGCCGGTCAACACCATGCGCACGGTGCGCATTTCCTATCAGCCGTTGACGCGCCAGTACCGCGTGTCGACCGGTGGCCTGCAATTACCGTTCAGCCGTCTCAAGAGCGCGTTGCAGTTCATCCAGCAAGTACGCGGCTGGCGCGTGTTCGAACGCAACCAGGTCAGGCTCGGCGAGACCTATCACGCCGAAACACGGATGCGCCTGGACCTTTCCCAGCTACCGAAGCCGTTCCAGATCAACGCCGTGAATACGCGTGAGTGGAACCTGTCGTCGGAGTGGAAGCGCTTCAACTACACGGTGCCGACCAACCTCGACGCACCGCCGCCACCGGCCCCGGTAGCACCGCCGCCCGTTGCGCCACCCGCACCGCCGGCCATGCCCGGCTCGTCACCAACGCCCGCTTCGGCCGTCAGCGCGGAACCACGCACGCAGTTCTCGCAAACGCTGTCGAATGCGTTGTCCACGAACCAACTGGTCCAGCCGGTAAGCCAGCCATGAACGGCAATCCGTGGGACAGCAGATTCCGACGCCTGCTCTATCGCGTCGTGGTGGGCATCATCGTCTTCCTGGCGTTGGTACTGGTGGGACTGCTAGCCGGGGCCTCGGCCAATACCGAGTTCTTCGACCGCTATTTCACGCTGCTCTTCAAGATCAACCTCGTTGTCGGCGCCTTGCTGGTGCTGACCGTGGGCGCGCTCGCGTTGACGCTCTGGCTGCGCTATCGCCGCGGCAAGTTCGGCACGCGGCTGATGTCGAAGCTGGCCGTGTTCTTCGGCGTGGTCGGCGTATTACCGGGCGTTCTGATCTATCTGGTCTCGCTGCAGTTCGTTTCCCGCAGTATCGAGTCGTGGTTCGACGTGCGCGTGGAAACCGCGCTCGAGGCCGGCCTCAATCTCGGCCGCTCCACCATCGACAGCCAGTTGGCCGATCTGCAGGGCAAGGCGCGCTTGATGGCCGACCAGCTGACCGGCTCGAGCGGCATGGCAACGTCGCTGCAACTGAACCGCCTGCGCGAGCAGTACGGCGTACAGGAAGCCGCGATCTTCACCGGCAGCGGACGCGTGCTGGCAACGGCGTCGAGCAGCTATGCGTCGCTGGTGCCGGACCTGCCATCCGGCGTGCTGGCAGAGCAGGCACGCATGGCCGGAGGCTATGCGGCAGTGGAAGGTGGCACCGATCCGTCGACTGGCGACAAACCGCAGCCCAATGTCGATAGCAGCCATCTCTACCGGCTGCGCGTGATCATTCCGCTGGGACCCGCGCCGAGCGCGGCAGCCTCCGACGATCAGGCACAGGCCACTGCAAGTGCTGCCGTGGCCGCGGCGGCGCGTACCCAGCATCCCCCGCCGAAACTCGGCCTGCCCGTGCCGAGTAGTCGTTGGGCAGGCTCGGGCCTGTCCGTGGAGCGTCGCCCCGAGGATGCGCCCGCCACGGGCTTCGGCCTGGTGGGCGACACTGTGCGAGAGGAGCGATACCTGCAGGTCCTGCACCCGGTACCTGGCGTGCTCGCGCGCAATGCCGACGAGGTCCAGCGGGCCTATCAGGAATATCAGGAAAAGGCGCTGGGCCGCACCGGCCTGCGCAAGATGTACATCGGCACGCTGACGCTGACGCTGTTCCTCGCCGTGTTCATCGCCGTGATGCTGGCGCTGCTGCTGGGTGGCCAGCTAGCCCGCCCGCTGCTGATGCTGCTGCAGGGTACGAAGGAAGTGGCGGAGGGCGACCTCTCTCCCAAGCGTGAGCTCAAAAGCCGCGACGAACTCGGGATGCTGACCCAGCAGTTCAACCAGATGACGCGTCAGCTTTCTGAAGCGCGCATCGCCGTGGAAGAGAATCGCAGTGCGCTCGAGCAGTCGAAGGCGTATCTGGAAAGCGTGCTGCGGAATCTGACCGCAGGTGTGCTCGTGTTCGACCGGCGCTTTGTGCTGATCACTACCAACCCCGGCGCCGAGCGCATCTTTCGCCAGCCGCTCAACGGTGTGCTGGGCCACCCGGTGGAACAGATCCCCGGCATGAACGACTTCGCGGAGATCGTGCGTCAGGCATTTTCCGAGCAGACCACCAGCGAGGTCCTGGGGGGCGCGCAGCACTGGCAGAAGCAGATCGAGTTGCCGCAGGGCGACGAGGAGCAGCCGCTCACACTGCTGGTTCGCGGCGCGCATCTTCCTGGCGGCAGCCATGACGAACCGGGCTACGTGGTGGTGTTCGACGATATCTCCGACGTGATCTCGGCACAGCGTTCGGTGGCCTGGGGAGAAGTGGCGCGCCGTCTTGCCCACGAGATCAAGAATCCGCTGACACCGATCCAGCTATCGGCGGAACGGCTGCAGATGAAGCTGTCCCCTAAACTTGAGACGTCGGATGCCGAAGTACTGAAACGTGGGGCTGCGACAATCGTCAACCAGGTGGCGGCGATGAAGCGCATGGTCGATGATTTCCGCGACTACGCGCGCACGCCGCCGGCTGTGATGCAGTCGCTGCCGCTCAACGGCCTGGTGTCGGAAGTCCTGCATCTCTACGGCATCGATGACCCTGCCGTGCACGAGCACCCCGTGATCCATCCGACGCTGGACACGGATATGCCTGAAATCAAAGGCGATCCGACCCAACTCAGGCAAGTGATTCACAACCTGTTGCAAAATGCCCAGGATGCGGTGGCGGAAAACGTTGCGGCCGGTAGGGCGGCGCCCCATATCACTCTGCACACCGAGACTGTAGAATACAAAGATTCTGCCGGCGAAGACCGGCAAGCCGTCAAGCTGTCCATAGCGGACAATGGCCCCGGCTTCGCACCACGGATTCTGAGCCGCGCGTTCGAACCCTATGTGACCACGAAGGCCAAGGGCACGGGTCTCGGGCTGGCGATGGTGAAAAAGATCATTGACGAACATGGCGCACGCATCGAGGTGCGCAATCGCATGAACGGCACCGAGATCATTGGCGCTCAGATCTCGATCCTGTTCGTTAAGCTGGCATAGTCAATCTTGCGCACCGGCAACGTCCGGTGACGCTGCGGTGGGGTTAAGAGGAACGTATGGCAACCATCCTCGTAGTCGATGACGAAATGGGTATCCGGGAGCTGCTCTCGGAAATCCTGAGCGACGAAGGCCACGTGGTCGAAGTGGCGGAGAACGCCCAGCAGGCACGCGAGTTCCGTGCAGGCGCGACGCCGGACCTGGTGCTGCTCGATATCTGGATGCCGGATACGGACGGCGTGACGCTGCTCAAGGAGTGGTCGGCACAGGGCTTCCTGACCATGCCGGTCATCATGATGTCCGGCCATGCGACGATCGACACGGCCGTCGAAGCCACCAAGATCGGCGCGCTCAACTTCCTTGAGAAGCCGATCGCGCTGCAGAAGCTGCTGTCCGCCGTCGAGGCAGGGCTGGCCCGTGGGGTCGAGCGCCCACGCGCCGCGCCTTCCGTGGTGGCCGCACCTGCCGCCGCCAGCACGGGCGAAGCCGCGGTCTCCGCGATGGCAACCGCCGAGGTACCGGCCGAGGCCATCGCGAACGGCACGGCTACCCGCGGTGTGCCCGAAGGTGAAATGCAGTTCTCGTTCGACATGCCGCTGCGTGAAGCGCGCGACCTGTTCGAGCGTGCGTACTTCGAGTACCACCTGGTGCGCGAACACGGCAGCATGACCCGAGTGGCGGAGAAGACCGGTCTGGAGCGTACCCACCTGTACCGCAAGCTCAAGCAGCTGGGCGTGGAACTGGGCCGCAACAAGCCCGAGCCGACCGAGCAATAAGTGGCTCGACAAAACGCTTGACGAACCAGTTTTGCACAGTTATAGTTTCGCTTCTTTGGCCCGGTAGCTCAGTCGGTAGAGCAGAGGATTGAAAATCCTTGTGTCGGCGGTTCGATTCCGTCCCAGGCCACCAGATTCAAGCAAAACGGACGCTTCGGCGTCCGTTTTGCTTTTTGCGTTCTGCATTCGGTCGGTTGGAATCGGGCGATGCCCGACCCCGCGACCATCAAGCATCTGGCCTGCTGTGCGACTACGCCGTCGCCTGAAGCCCCTTCGGGGTACGAAGCAGGTTCAGCACCACCATCACCACGACGTTCGCCGCGAGGCAGGGCAGTCCAAGGTTGATGCCACCCAGATCCACCTTCTCGAGATACAGCACGACCGCCATCAACTGGCCGGTCAGGATGCCCAGCACCACCGCGCTTGGCCTGACACGTAGCGAGAACAGGATGACGATCATCCCTGGCAGGAACTGCGTCACGCCGTAGTACGTGGTGTTGATCAGCGTGAGCATCAGGTTCGGCGCCATCAGCGTCATCAGGATTGACACGATCAGGTACACGACGATCACCCCCTTTGCACCCGCCTTCTGCCTGGACTCTGGCAGGTGCGGCAGCAGGTTGCGCGTGACGATGGGACCGATCGCCAGACACATGCCCGTCAGCACCAGCAGGCCCGACAGCGCCGCGGCCGCCGCCACCAGGCCCAGTAGCCAGGAGGGCAACAGGTGGGTGGCCGCCACGAAGAAGGCCTCGTTCGCCGTTGCAAGCGTGTCGCTGCGCGTCAGCGCGTAGTACGACGCCAGTACCAGGAACGGATACATCAGCATGTACAGCGGCATGGCCACTTGCGTGCGGCGGATCGTATCGGCGCTTTTCGCCGTGTAGATGAACTGCACCGAGATCGGCATCATGTAGAAGCCAAGCGACTGGAACAGGATCGTGCTCATCGAAAAGCGTAGCTGCTCGTCGTTCATCCGGTTGCTGACCTGCTCGCTCGCCACGTGGAAGACCTTCGCCACGCCGACCTCGCCCGCAACCGCCAGACCCGTCACCACGATCGCCACCACCATCAGCACGTCCTTGAGCACCGCCACGTAGGCCGACGAACGCACGCCGGATATGGCGATGTACGTGAAGGCGAGCACCGCCGCGATCAGGACCAGATGGAGCGGCTGGAAGCTCCAGCCTAGCCCCCGGAACGCGGCGATCAGGCCCGTGAACTGTAGCTGCGCCATCGGCAACAGGAACAGGATCGACGACAGCGCGACCACGAACTCCACGGCGCGGTTGTCGAAGTGGCCCTTGAACAGGTCAGCCAGTGTGATGGCATTGAAGCGCTGGCCGGCCTCCCATATCTTCGGCGCCAGGAAGTATCCAAGCGGATAGGCCAGCAGGATATAGCCCAGGAACCAGATGCCGTAGGTCGGCCCCTTCGCGTAGATGCCGCCGGCGAAGCCCACCATCGTGGCCACGCTGTAGATCTCGCCAGCCGCCAGGAAGAACACGAGGAACGCGCCGAACTGCCGGGACGCGACGAAGAAGTCATGAGCGCTTTGCGACCCCTTTCCCTTGCGCGAACGCAGGGCCAGGTACAGCGACAGGACGATGAAGCCGAGGAAAACCGCTGTGGACATAAGAGTGGCTCCCGGTAGTCAGGCGTCCAGCCGACGCTCGGCGTCGACAGGACGATCGAAGAAGCGCCAGCAGACGTAGAGGCACACCGACGTCAGCACGAACCAGGCGAACATCCACGCATAGATGAATGGCACGCCGAGCACGAAGGTGTCTACCGACGCAACCCAGGGCAGCAGCCCCAGCACGCCAACGTAGGGAATGCCGATGCCGATCAGTAGCTTGAGCATGACCGGACTCCTTTCAGCGCGCGGCCGACGTCTGGGGATCGATCGGCGTCATCACGCCACAGCGCGCCTCGATGGCCTCGCCGGCGGACAGGATCAGGCTTTCCTGAAAGCGTCCGGCTACCAGTTGCACACCCATTGGCAAGCCTCCCGCCAATCCAGTGGGCACGGACAGCCCGGGCAGGCCGAGAATTGCCGTTGCGAGCATCGGACTCTGCGCGTCGAGGATGTGGCGCGCGGCATCAGCGCCCTGACGGTCCGCGTCGATCATGAACGGGCGTTGCCAGGACACGGGCATCAGCAACAGCGGGTGGCGTTCGAAGAACTGCTGCCACTCGCGCAGCAGCGTGGTGCGTCGCGCCAGGGCGTTCATGTATCCGGCGAGATCCAGCGATGCTGTCTGACGTCGTTGGGTGCCGATGGCAGCGCGCACGGCATCGTCGCCGTCACGCTCGATGATGTCGCCCAGGCCAGCGGCCAGTTCGTTCATCGTCAGTGCCAGCCACAGGTCGGTCGCCTCCTGCAATCGAGGTGGCACGACTTCCTCTATCACGCAGCCGGCATCCTCGAGCCAGCGAGCCGCCTGCCTTACGGCGGCCGTGACCGCTTCGTCGGCCGTGAAGCCCGGCAGGGTTGCGCAGACGGCAATGCGTGTCGGAAAGGTCTTGTGAGCGCTACCAACCGAGGCCGAAGCCTGCCAGGGGTCACGGCTGTCCGGCGCGGCCATCGCGGTCAGCGCCAGACGCAGGTCGCCTACCGTGCGTGCCAGCGGCCCCTGCACCGACGATAGCTGCGCACCCATCGTGCGCTCACGCAACTGCGAGGGATTGAAGGCCGGCACCAGACCCTGGGTCGGGCGCAGCCCGGCAACACCGCAAGCATAGGCCGGATAGCGAATCGAGCCACCCTGGTCATTGCCGTGCGCGATGGCGCCGATACCGGCCGCCACCGCAGCCGAGGCACCACCGCTGGACCCGCCCGGTGTATGGCTGGCATTCCACGGATTGAGGGTACGGCCATGCAGGTCGTTGTCAGTGAACCAGCGCAGCGAGAATGCCGGCGTGTTGGTGCGGCCGATGATTACGGCGCCGGCCTTGCGGAGATTGGCAACCACCGGGCTGTCCACGCTGGCCACCGTGTCCTGGAACGCCACCACGCCATTGGTCGTGGCACGGCCCGCCATGTCGACGTTGACCTTCACCGTGACGGGGACGCCATGCAGCGGCCCAAGTGACTCGCCCCGGGCCAGCGCCGCATCGGCGTCGGCCGCTGCCTGCATCGCCTCGTACGCCAGCACGTCGACGACAGCATTGATCGACGGATTGACCGCGTCCAGTCGGGCCAAGCTACTGGCAACAACCTCCACCGACGATACCTCGCGCTTTGCGATCTGGCTGGCGGCCTCGGCCGCGCTCCAACGCCACAGCTCGTTGCTCACGTTGCTCATGCGTTTGTCTCCTGTTTCCGTGTTTTGAGTTTTGTGTTCGGCCGCCTGTGGGGCTGGCGGCACGTCGGAGAAAGACTAGTCCGCTATGATGCATACCAAAAGACAATACTTTTCCGATGGTGACCACCAACAGTTGTCACCGTTTGCGGCGCAGCAGGACGCCTGCCCAGGGGAGACAACACACATGCGGGACCATCAATTGAAGGCGTGGCTGCGGCTGGTCGAAACCGGCAGCATCCGTGGCGCCGCGCGCAGTCTGCACCTGAGCCAGGCAGCGATCACGAAGGCCATTCGGGAACTGGAAGAAGACCTCGATGCGCCGCTGATCGTCAGAAGCTCGCGCGGTATCACGCTCACCGAGTGCGGCCGCCAGCTGACCGTCCGCGCGCGGCAGTCGCAGAACCAGCTCACGCTCGCGCGCCAGGACATCCGTCAGTTGATGGGCGGCGAAAAAGCCCGCGTGTCGGTCGCGGTGACGCCGATGGTCTTCCTGAGCGTGCTCCCCGATGTCCTGCGAGATTTCCGGCGCAGCATGCCGCTGGCCGACCTGACGCTCGAAGAGGGCCTGATGCCCGCAGTATTGCCCGCGCTGCGCGCCGGCACGGTCGACTTCGCGATTGCCGCGCTGATTCCGGAGACGCTGGGCAGCGAGTTCGATTTCGAGCCCCTGAAGACGCTCGACGTCATGATCGCGGGCCGCCGTGGACACCCGCTGGCCAACGCCACGCGCTGGGAAGAACTGGTGGAGTGCGACTGGCTGATGCAGCTATCGCCAGGCAGCCAGCACACCTTCCTGCTCGATCAGTTGCAGCAACTCGGCCTGCCGCTTCCCCGGCGCATCATCAAGACCAATACGTTCGGCGTGACGTCGAGTCTGCTGGTCAGCACCGATGCCGTGTCGACGATCCCGAGCAGCATCCTGAAGGTGGGTCCCCAGTCGGAGCAGCTCACGCGCATTCCCGTGGACGTACCGCTGCGGCCCCTGGTGCTCGGCATCGTGACGCTGCGCGACAACCCGCTCTCGCTGGCCGCCACGCGATTCTCGAACCTGTTTCGCGAAGCACTGTCGCGCGTGAATCCGGCGCTGGACTAGTTCACATCCCTAGCCGAACAGTTCCTCCGCCACCGTAGGATGCAGTGGCATCGTCGTCTTCAGATGCGCATCCTTCACGCCGAGGCGCAGTGCAACGGCAAAGGTTTGGATGATCTCCGGCGCGGCGTTGTCCATCAGGTGCGCGCCCAGCACCCGCCCGCTGCGCGCGTTGAACACCAGCTTGAATACCGATGGCTGCGCCACACCGCCGAAGCGGTTCTCCAGCGACACGAACCGCTTGATCTCGGTGCGCACGCGATCGGCTCTGCCGCCGGCGGCTTCGATCGCCTGTGTCTCAGTCAATCCCACCGCTCCGATCGCGGGTTCGCTGAACACGGCGGTCGGCACGAAATCGAAATCGGCAATATCACCACGTTTGCCGAACAACCGATCGGCAAGCCAGCGCCCCTGCGCGATGGCTACCGGCGTCAGATGCAGATTCCGATCCATGCAGTCGCCGATCGCATGGATCGAGCGCACCGTGGTGCGGAACTGCCGATCGACGCAAATGCCGCCGCGTTCGCCAAGCTGCACGCCAAGCGCATCGAGCCCGAGTTCGGCGATGCTGGGCCGGCGCCCGATCGCCGCGAGCACCGCCTGTGCGCGCACGGTCTGCGTGCGGCCAGGATTGTTCTGCTGCGTGTAGCAGACTTCCGTCGCGCCGTTGGCCTGCGACAGCATCGTCACGTCGGCCCTGAAATGGAGTCGCACGCCCTTTGCCGCGAGTGCCTCGGCCAGCGCCGCGGCAATATCGTGATCGAACTTCGGCAGCAGGCGATCTCCGCGCACCAGCAGGTCCACTTTCACGCCATAGCGCGAGAGAATCGACGCCATCTCCACGGCAATGTAGCCGCCGCCGATCACGGCGATCGATGCAGGCACGGTCTGCCAGGTGAACACGTCATCGGACGAACTCGCCAGCTCGCCGCCCGGAACGGGCAGGGCGAGGGGATGCGCGCCAGTGGCGATCAGCGTTTTGCGCGTGCGGATGATCTCGTTGCCGACCACCACCTCGTCCGGTCCACTGAGTCGCGCATCGCCATGCAGGATCTCGACGCCGGCCTCATTGAGCCGTTGCGCGTACGACGCATTGAGCCGCGCCACTTCGGCATTCACGCGCACACTGGCATCACGCCAGTCTTCCTTGCCGCCGGTATGCGACAGGCACGTCGAGAGGATCGACGCCCAGTTCGCGCCATAGGAAAGCATCTTCTTTGGCACGCAACCGCGATTCACGCAGGTGCCGCCAATGGCGTCGCGCTCGACCAGTATCACGCGTGCGCCATGCGATGCCGCGCGGCGCGCCGCGGCCACGCCACCGGAGCCTGCGCCGATCACGACGAAATCCGCTTCACGCGTGGTGGGCCGCACGGAACGCTTGCGGCGCGGCACACGCTCGACAACCGGCTCCGCGCTAACCTCGCTGGCGCGGCGCCGGGCTTTTGCCGTTGTCTTCGTGGTGGTCGCCGTTGATGCCTGACGCTTAGTCATTCATGCCTCCTTGCCTGGCAGCCCTTGGCCGCATTGCACATTGCACACACGATCGACCGGCGCCAATCTGGCGCATACCACTCAAGACGCCGGCAACAACTCCTCTCTGATCTCGGGCCACTCGCGCAGGAACGTTTCCGCATCGCGGCAGCCCAGGTCGTATGCATGCGTCATCGCCTCGGGCCGGGTGTAATCCCAGCTCGAAATCGGCACACGCATTGACGGTTGCAGATACAGGCGACGCTGGCCGTCCACCTCGAGCACGAAGCGGCGCGGGCGTGGATACAGCCTGGTCACCAGCACCAGCACATTGCCCGGCGTGGCATCGAGCGCATCGACGGGGACGTTGTCGACCAGTCCGCCGTCGAGCACCGCGCGGCCATCCCGGCGAAGTACTGGCGTGAACGGTGGCGTCGATGCCGATTGCAGCAGCAGATCGGCCAGATCCTCGGGCGACCGGCAATCCTGCGCGCGCACGAACTCCGGATGAAAGCCAAGCTTGCGGCCCAGCCTCGGGTGCAGTGTCTTGAGCAGGTGCTTGTCGATGTTGTACGCGAGCAGGCCGGCCGCTACGGCCAGACGCGGGCCGCTCCAGCGCGGGATATGCGCGACGCCGATGCGAATCTCCGGCGCTTCCTGCAATCGCTCCAGACGGCTGTCGCCAAACAGCGAAAGCAATGCGTTGCGATAGATACCGTAGTGCGGAAATACGCGTTCGCGCCGCAGCAGGTTGCCCCAGTACGCATTGCGCGAATTGTTGGCCAGCACCTCGCGGTAGTAGGCCATGGTCTGCTTCGAATCATTGGCGTAGACCATGCACGCCGTGGCCGCGCCCGCCGAGATGCCGGCGATCACGCGTGGCCGCAGTTTCAGCTCTGGCGCCACGGTGTCCCACCATCCGGCCTGCCACCAGCAGCGGTTGCCACCACCAGCGAAAACGATCTGGTCGAATGGCTGCGCACCTGGCGAAGGGATGGAAGTGGAGGTCGACATGCCGGCGTTCAAAGCAGCGCGTAGGTGGTAGTGGCCTGCACGGCGAGCTTGCCGTCCTTGCCAGTGAGTTCGATCTCGCCGAACACCACGGTCTTGCCGAGCCGCAACACGTTGGCGCGCACAAGCACATCGCCGTCGATCACGGGACGCATGAAGTTGGTAGTGAGGCTGACGGTCGTCATCGGGCGGAAATTGCCCAGGGCGTTCGCGATGGCGACGATCATCGCCGTGTCCGCCGCGGACATCAGCACCTGCCCGCACACCACGCCGCCGGCGTGGCGAAGGCTTTCGCTGAAAGGCAGACGCAGTGTCACGCCATCGGCATCGACGGCTTCGGCACGCAGGCCAAGCTCACGCACCCAGGGGGCCAGCACGCGTTCGAGCGTGGCGTCGATGTCGGCTAGCGTGAAAGTGGATTCGGGCACGGTCCGTGTCTCCTCGGCGCACGATGTTGTTTGCGCCAATGATACAGGGGGCCGAAGCCCCCTGCCCAAACCCGCCGGGCCGCCCCAAAGGGCGGAACCTGGGATTTATGCCGCGTTGTCCGCTTCCGCGCGCGCGGTCGTGCGGCTGGCGTGCCAGCGCAGCAGACGCGGGAGCACCACCACCGCCACGGTCATGGCCAGGATGGTTGCCGAGATCGGCTGCTTGATGAACAGGCTCCAGTCGCCCTGTCCGATCGACAGCGCATTGCGAAGCTGCTTCTCGGCCATCGGGCCCAGAATCAGGCCGACGATGACTGGCGCGGTCGGGAAATCGAAGCGGCGCATCGCCATGCCGAGCAGGCCGATCACGAACAGCAGCAGCAGATCGAACCACGACTGGCGAATGCCATACGCACCCAGGCCGGCGAAGATCAGAATGCCACCGTACAGCAGCGGCGTCGGCACGCGCAGCATGCGCACCCACAGGCCGATTGCCGGCAGGTTCAGCACCAGCAGCATCACGTTGCCGATATACAGCGAAGCGAGCAGGCCCCACACCAGATCGCCCGAGGTCTGGAACAGCATCGGACCCGGTTGCAGGTTGTAGTTCTGGAACGCCGCCAGCAGGATTGCCGTGGTGTTCGAAGTCGGGATGCCCAGCGTCAGCAGCGGGGCCAGCGTGGCGGTCACGGCGGCGTTGTTGGCGGCCTCGGGGCCAGCCACGCCTTCGATCGCACCAACGCGGCCGAACTCGTCCTTGTGGTCGGACAGCTTCTTCTCGGCGGCATACGACAGGAACGTCGGAATCTCCGCGCCGCCGGCAGGAATCAGGCCGAACGGGAAGCCGATAACCGTGCCGCGAATCCAGGCCGGCACCGAGCGCTTCCAGTCCGACTTGTTCATGTGGACCGAGCTCAGTTTATTGAACGAGCCTTCGGGCTGCGGGAAGAAGGCGTTGAATAGCGCCTCACCCACCGCAAACAGGCCCACGGCCACCACGACGATGTCGATACCATCGTAGAGTTCCTGCACGTCCATCGAATAGCGTGTCTGGCCGGACAGCGAATCCATGCCGATCAGGCCGATACCAAGACCCAGGAACAGGCTGGTCATGCCGCGCAGCAGCGACGAACCGAGCACGGCCGAAACGGTCGTGAAGGCCAGCAGCATGATCATGAAGTACTCGCCCGGGCCAAACTGCAGCGCCACGTCGGCAGCCACCGGCGCGAACATCGACAGCAGCACCGTGGCGATCGTGCCGGCCACGAAGGAACCGATCGCGGCCGTGGCCAGCGCGGGGCCCGCACGGCCGTTCTTGGCCATCAGGTTGCCTTCCATCGCGGTGACCATCGTGGACGACTCGCCCGGCGTGTTCATCAGGATCGAGGTCGTCGAGCCACCGTACATCGCGCCGTAGTAGATGCCGGCGAACATGATCAGCGCGGCGGTCGGTTCCACCTTCGCGGTCAGCGGCAGCAGCATCGCCACGGTCAGCGCCGGGCCGATGCCCGGCAGCACGCCGATCGCGGTGCCCAGGAAGCAGCCCACCAGGGCCCACATCAGGTTAAGCGGCGTGATGGCCACGGCAAAGCCGTGCATCAACTGGTTCAAGGTATCCATGTTTCGTTCCTCCCGTTGGGGTGCGGGCTCAGAAGCCCGCTACCGGCAGCAGCGGCAGGTTGATGCCGAGCAAGAATTCGAACAGCGCCCACATCGGCACCGTGATGAGCAGGCCGATCAGCGCGTCACGCACGATGCGGCGGCTGCCATAGCCACGCGCCACGCACACCATCATCAGCGTCGACGAGAACACGAAGCCCAGCGTGCCGATCAGCGCCATGTTGGCCACCAGCCCCAACGCCACCCACAGGAAGCCTTTGAAGTTGTGCGGCGCCGACGGCAGTTCGGCATCCTCTTCGGGCATGTTGCGGAAGCCGCCGCGCACGCCTTGCCACGTCAGCAGCGCGCCGCACACCGCCAGGCCGATGGCCACCAGCGTGGGGACGAAGCGCGGCGACAGGCCGGCATAGCCTTCATCGCCGGAAATACCCGGCAATCCGGCAAAGAAGAAGGCGGACACCGCCAGGATGGCGACGCCGATGGAGACGTGGGATGGTTTCATGATGGGGCTCTCGGATGGTCCTGCCACCCGCACGGTCACGGGGCCCGGTGACGATATGGTTTGTTTTTTCGGTGCATCGCAGGTGGCGGCACCGGGCCCCGTGCCGCTCTCCGCACCGCCGGACATGACGGTCGGCGGCCGGGCGGGAACGACAGGGTGAAACGAACTTCCGCGTGCTTGCTGGTCGTCGGGGACCGCGGCTTGCGCGCCGGGCCCCTGTGGAGCGGTCTTACTTGGCGACGCCGAGTTCGCGCAGCGTGCCACCCAGGCGGGCGGATTCCGCGTCGACGAACTTGCCGAACTCGTCGCCGGTCAGCAGGAACGGCGTCCAGTCGTTCTTCTGCAGCGCGTCCTTCCAGACCGGGTTCTCGGTGCCCTTGACCACGGCGTCGATCATCGCCTTGCGCTGTTCGGCCGAGATGCCAGGCGCGCCATAAACACCGCGCCAGTTGTAGATCTCGACGTTGATGCCTTGCTCCTTGAGCGTCGGGATATCGGCGGTGCGATCCTTCGACGTCACGGCCAGCGCGCGCATCTTGCCGGTCTTGATGAACGGCAGGAACTCGGACACGCCAGCGATACCGACGGTCACGTGACCGCCCAGGATCGATGCCGAGGCTTCACCACCGCCCTGGAACGGCACATAGTTGATCTTCTTCGGGTCCACGCCAGCTTCCTTGGCGATCAGGCCAGCCAGGATGTGGTCGATCGAACCCTTCGAACCGCCGCCCCAGCTCACGCTGCCCGGATTGGCCTTCAGCTGCGTGGTCAGGTCCTTGATCGACTTGATCGGCGAGCTGGCCGGCACCGTCAGCACCATCGTGTCCGCGAACAGGCGCGCGATCGGCGTGGCGTTCTTCAGGGTCACCGGCGGGTGGTTCGTCTCGATCGCGCCGACCATCACGGCGCCGGTCACGATCAGCGCGTTCGGGTTGCCCTTGTCGGTGTTGACGAACTGGGTCAGGCCGATGGTGCCGCCCGCGCCGCCCTTGTTGTCATAGGAGGCGCTCTTGGCTGCGCCAGCTGCCACCATTGCCGCGCCGATGGTGCGGCCGGTCTGGTCGAAACCGCCACCGGGGTTGGCGCCAATCATGACCTTGAGGGAGTCCACGGCGTAGGCCGGAGCGGCCACCACGGCGGCGGCCAGCGTCGCAGAGGCGACGAAGGCGTGCGTGAAACGGGCGAACGAGCGATTCATCAATGCTGTCTCCTGTCTTTATTGGAATGTTGTGGTTGTACTGAGAGAACGGCCACGATGTATTTGGCCAGACTGCCGACGGCATGGACATCGGCGATCATGGCCCGAATTCTAGATGGCCGAAACTGTCAAATGCCTGTCAAAACGTCAGCAAATGTGTTGGGGTTTACGTGGTGTTGTTTGCTTTGTCTGTCGTCGCAGGTCATTGCCGCTGTCGCATTTCGGCATCGCCGGCTGGGGGGGAAATCTGATCTAAACATCTTTGACTTGGCGGCCGACATACATCTCACTACGATGGATTTCAGTTGCCTGCCGCACGGACGGAGCAATGACAAGAACGATCCGGACCGACGCACGACGATGCGAATCGGCCGATAAAACAGAAGTTTCAATGGGTGTCACTGGGGTCAAGATGGATACGATAATCAAGGCGTCGGACGGCTGGGTGCCGGAACTCGGCGCGGCAAGCGATCGCGGCCTGTGGAAGAGCACCATGGCGGCGGCCAACCAGGCGCTGGAAGCGGCCAAAGGCATGCAGGCGGCCGTCAGCCAGTCGCTCAAGCTCCAGCGCAAGATCACCGCGCTGCGTGACGAACTGCACCGCATGGAAGCCGAACGCGATCTCTATCGCGACCTGCATTCCCGCACGGTCGACGAACTCAATCACACGCTCGACCTGAGCCCCGACGAATGGCAGCGCCTGCGCGCGGAAAACGAGACGCTGCAGATCCGCCATCGCGCCTACAAGCTGCTGGTGCAGCACTACGCGCGCAACGGCCTGGCGATTGAACCCGCAGTCTTCGCCGAGCAACGCAGCCGCGTTCAGCAACACATCCTGTTTCAGCGTCGCAAAGGGATTCCGGTGTCGGTCATCACTGCCGACGACATCGCGTTTCTCGTGCGCTGAGTTGAAATGCGCCATGGATTTGCGCGGGGCGCACTTGCCGTATCCCCGCGCAAGGAGCTGGTCATGAACTGCCTTGTCGCTGCATCGATGGCACCGCTGCACTACCGGCCGGCGCATCCGGCGCATCCGTCGCGCATACCCGATTACGCCCCGCTTCCTTGGCGACATAGAGCCGGCGGTCGGCCACTGCCAGCATGGCGTCGAGTGTCTGGCATCCGTCGGTCCCGGCTTCTGCAACACCAATAGACACGGTGAAGCGGATGCGTCCGTCGCCCGCCTCGGGGTGCGGCGCGTCGGGTGCCGCCTCGACGGACGCGGCTTCCACGGCCAGGCGCAAGCGCTCGGCCGCGGCCACGGCTTCAGCCGTCGAGGCGCCCGGGAGCAGCACCGCGAATTCCTCGCCGCCAAGGCGAGCTGGGAAGTCGACCTCGCGCAATTGCTTGCGCAGCAGGTCCGCCATCGTCACGAGCACGCAGTCGCCGCTGGCGTGGCCCCATTTGTCGTTCACGCGCTTGAAGAAGTCAATGTCGAGCATCAGCATGGCCAGCGGCGTGCCATCGCGCTGCCGGCGGGCCGTCTCCTTTTTGAACTGTTCGCTAAAGCGGCGCCGGTTGGCCAGTTGCGTCAAGGGATCGGTCTCGGCCATCTGCTGGAGTTTCCTGCCGGCGGCCAGATAGTGGTCAAACAGCAGCGTCACCACACGCAGCGTGACATACATCAGCACAGGTAGCAGGAACCAGATCGTCAGCAATGGCAAGCTGAGGCGCCGGGCCACCGTCGCATAGACATCGTATTCGTCGAGCGTGTCCACCATTAGCCAGTTTCCGGCACTGCCCACGCGCTGGAAGTACACATACTGGCCATTGACGTGCCGCATGCCCGTGCCTTGCGAGATGAGGTCCGACACCGCCGTATTGCGCAGGTCCCCGGCGAAATCGTCGGGCCAGCGCAGATTGGTCTTGCCTCCGGTCTGACTCGAGACGATGACATTGCCGTTGCGGTCCAGCAGGTAGCGATGAGACCCCAGGATCTCCGGCAAGCCAATCAGGTCACGCAGACGGCGAATCTCCAGGTCCACGGCCACCACGCCACGGAAGCGTTTGGCGACGTAGACCGGCACGCTCAGTGTCGTGCGCAGTTGCGTGCTTTCGAATTGCGTGTAGACCTGCGCCCAGCGCATTTCGTGGCTGGGGTCGCGATCGGGAAGCAGGCTGCGGTAATAGTCGATCCCGCTAAAGCGTTTGATCAGGGCAGGAGCCCGGTCCGGTGGCAACGCGGGATATGTCACGTAAAAGCCGTTACTCGAGATGAACGTCACCGTGCCATCGGGACGGTCGCTGCGCTGGCTGACGCCCAGCACATGGCTGAGCTGACGCGCGGCCTGCAGATCCGCCCGCAGGTCCTCGTCGCGGCGTTCGAAACCTTGCAGTCCTTTCAGGGTCTGGGGCGACACCCCCACGATCGGCGCGTCGCCAAGCGGTACCTGCAATTCCCAGACAGGTTCATTGCGTGCCGCATAGGCACGTTCGACATCGCCGTCAGTAGACGCTTTCGTACCCTGCTGGAGTTCGAGAAGCTGCTGCGCGTAATCGCGCACGAACGATAGCTTGAACCGTTCCGCATTGATAACCGCTTCCGCGCCAAGTGCGCGCAGCGCCAGGTCGTGTTGATGCAGGATCAGGACGCGCTCGCGCAGCAGGTACAGGTCGCGCATCGCCACGACAAGCATCAGCAGCATCGCCAGGCCAAATCCCACCACCACCACGCGCTGCGGATATATCAGTGCCGCACGCGGCAGCCAGCGCGGCCGCGGAAGCAGTTTGTGCCATGCCATTGGACGTCTCCGGCAAGCCCGCATCTTGCGGGTACTGCGACGACGGATTCAGGAATGATGGTACCGATATGCTGGCACAGTGTAGAGCACACGACGACGTCTGGTGCATGGGAGACGAGCGTCTTCCGTCTGATTCAACCGCGGTCAGGTGCTTGCAGGCTCGGTTCGGAAATAGAGCAGGGCGACGGCCGGCAAGGCGAAGCCGATCCAGCTCGCCAGCGGCCAGCCGGCACGCGCATAGGCCCATGCGCCAACCGACGAGCCAATCGCGCCGCCGACGAAGAAGATGGCCATGTAGAGCCCATTCAGGCGGCTGCGATGCTCCGCGGACAAAGAGAAGATCGCGCGCTGCCCGATCACCAGGTTGGCCGACACGGCAAAGTCGAGCACGATGGCCGCGACGGTCAAGGCCACTAGTGACATGAGCGAACCTTCGGCGCCGATGCGGCTCAGCAGGAAGGAGCCAGCGCCAAGCGCCAGTGCGATGGCGGTCATCTGGCGGCTGTGGCCACGATCGGCATAGCGGCCGGCCATCGGCGCGGCAATCGCGCCGGCCACGCCCACGAGCGCGAACACGGCGATGCCGGTCTGGGACATGTGGAAGGCAGGCCCGGCCAGGTACAGCGGCGTGGTGGTCCAGAACAGGCTGAATACGCCGAACATGCTTGCCTGGTACATCGCGCGCCGCCGCAGCACCGGCTGCGTGCGCAACAGGTGCCCCATCGAACCAAGCATCTCGACATAGTTCACGCCGGGCGCCGGCTGGCGCTGCGGCAGCTTGCGCGACAGCACCACGCCAAGCAGCACCATGGCCACGGCCGACGCGGCGAAGATCGTATGCCAGCCGAACAGGTCCGCCACCAGGCTCGATACCGGGCGCGCCAGCATGATGCCCATCAGCAGACCGCTGGTCACGTTGCCGACGGCCCGGCCGCGCGCATGTTCGGGGGCGAGGTGTGCCGCGAACGGCACCAGTACCTGCACCGCCACCGAGCACAAGCCTATTGCGCAACCAGCGATCAGGAACACGCTCGCGTGGGTAGCCAGCGCCGCCGCGACCAATGCCACCGCGCAGCCGGCGATCAGCGTCAGTACAAGCTTGCGGTTCTCGACGATATCGCCCAAAGGCACCAGCAGCAGCAGCCCCACGCAATAGCCGATCTGGATCAGCGTGACGATCAGGCCGGCGATCTCGGGAGAAAGCTGGAGCGCCCGCGCGATCGGACCGACCAGTGGCTGGGCGTAGTAGAGATTGGCGACGATCATGCCGCACGCGGTGGCCAGGAGGGGAGTGATCCAGGCAGCAGGGGCGTCGGCGCGTTGGGCGGTGGCGGATGTCATGGCCGCCGATTCTACCGGGACATAGATAGGCCCGTATGACACAGGGGATTCAAACCCGCTTCAACGGAAAACAGGGGAATCCGGCTCGGCGTCGAAGCGCAATTCCTCCTGGACCGGCGCGGGGTCATCGCCCTGATCGGCGGCCGGGATCAACGCGCTGACGCGTACGCCGAGCAGCCGGATGCGTCGTTCCAGCGGGATACGTTTGAGGCACTCGGTGGCGCCATGCCGGATCGTCGCGCCGTCCGCGGTGTGGGCGGTCAGCGTCAGGTCGCGCGTGACGGTGTGGAAGTCGTCGAAACGCAGCTTGATGCCGACGGTGCGCCCCACATAGCCCTTGCGCCGCAGATCTTCGGCCACGCGCATGCAAAGCCGGGTGAATTGCTCGGACAGTACGGGACGATCGCTGCGCGGATGCAGATCACGCTCGAACGTGGTTTCGCGGCTCATCGACTTGGGTTCGGAGCTGACCACGACCTGCCGCTCGTCGCGCCCATTCGCCACTTCGGCCAGCCAGCTTGCGTAATTGCGGCCGAAATGGGCCTGCAGCAGCGCGGTGTCGGCCTCCGCCAATTGCCCCACGGTCTCGATGCCGATCGCCGCCAGCTTTTCCGCCGCCTTGGGGCCGATGCCATTGACCTTGCGGGCCGCCAGCGGCCAGATTCGTGTCGGGATATCGGCCGGCGTCAGGATCGTCAAGCCGTCGGGCTTGTCGAGTTCGGAACCGATCTTGGCCAGCAGCTTGTTTGGCGCCACGCAGATCGAACAGGTCAGCCCGGTGGCCGCGTTCACGGCTGCCTTGATGCGGGCCGCCACATCGCGCGCCTCGCCATCAACATCAGTCAGATCGATATATATCTCGTCGATTCCGCGGTCTTCTATTTGTTCGGTGAATGATCTGACTGCAGCCTTGAACAACCCGGAGTAACGCCGGTAGGCGTCGAAGTCGGTCGGCAACAGGATTGCGTCGGGTGCGAGCTTGGCAGCCTTCATCATCCCCATGGCGGAGAACACGCCAAGCGCGCGGGCCTCGTAGGTGGACGTGGTCACGACGCCGCGTCCGGCGTAATCGCGCAGACGCGCATAACGGCGTGTGCCGTCGGGCAGGACCTCGGGCACGGCGTTGCGACCGCCCCCGATCACGACGGCCTGGCCGCGCAAATCCGGGTAGCGCAACAGTTCGACGGACGCATAGAAGGCATCCATGTCGAGATGGGCGATGCGCCGTGCGGATAAGGACATGGACGAAAGGGAGAATCGAGCACTGTATAAACGTACAGTATAGTGCCGCGCCCGGATTTTGCGGAGGGCCTGTCAGCGGCCTCTCTCGCAAACCATCAATTTAATAGATTTAAATTCATGTACTTTCACCGACTTCATTCTTAACGCTAATAGTTTTCCGCTGCAGCAGCTTGCTGACAAGCAGGCCTTCGGCCGCGTAGATGGCCAGCGATACCCAGATCAGCGCATAGCCAATCTGCTTTTGCGGCGGAAACGGCTCGTGATATAGCCAGATGCCGAGCGCCAGTTGCAGTGTCGGGCCGGCGTACTGCAGCAGCCCGAGCAACGACAGCGGAATGCGCCGCGCGCCTGCCGCGAAGAACAGCAGCGGCACGGCGGTAATCGGACCCGCCATTGCCAGCAGCACCTGCGTACCCGGTGCTGCGGCGCGCGTGGTGTCCTGACCCGTCAGAAACAGAAAGGCGAGCGCGGCGGCGGCAAACGGAAACAGCAGTAGTGTTTCCAGCGACAGCCCTTCCAGCGCCCCCAGGGCACCGGTCTTGCGCAACAGTCCATAGCCGCCGAACGATGCCGCCAGGCCGAGCGCGATCCACGGCAGCTGCCCGGCCGTCACCGTGAGCCAGATCACCCCCGCCGCAGCAATCGCGATCGATAGCCATTGCACGGGGCGCAGCCGCTCGTGCAGCAGCAACACGCCAAGCAGCACGCTGAACAAGGGATTGATGAAGTAGCCCAGGCTGGCGTCGACCACCCGATCGGCGGAAACGGCCCAGATATAAAGGAACCAGTTGCAGCAGAGCAGGGCCGCGCTGGCTCCGAAATTGAGCACCAGGCGTGGATTGGCCGCCACCTCGCGAAGCCAGCCGAAATGCCGGCGCCACAGCAGGATCGCCCCAAGAAACACGAGCGACCACACCATGCGATGCAGCAGGATTTCCAGCGGCGCAACGCCGTGCAGGGATTTGATGTAGAGGGGCAGCAGGCCCCAGATGATGTACGCGAGCAGCGCGTAGAAGATGCCGAGTTGCATGGGGAAATGTCCCGGGTAGATGTCCGGTTGTGGGCGGATTCTACCGGGGCGGGAGAAAGCGCGTGTGAGCGCCTTGCGGGCGTGGCTAGCGGATAAAGTGCCGGCCCTCTCCACTCGCCCCTCTCCGCGCGGGAGAGGGGCGTTTGCTGCTTACAGCTTGCGGGCGAAGCTGAACTGCGAGAATGCCTGCTCGGCCACGTTGAACCACGCGGCTTCGTTGTTACGGAACACGCGCCAGTCGTCGAAGATCTTCTTGAACGACGGGTTCTTGGCGCTTTCGTCCGCGTAGGCTTCCTGGGTGGCCTTGAAGCAGGCTTCCATGATTTCCTTCGAGAACGGACGCAGCTTCACGCCGTTTTCCAGCAGACGGGCCAGCGCCTGCGGGTTCACGGTGTCGTACTTCGCCATCATGTTCGTATGGGCCTCGATGGTGGCCGTTTCGAGCGCGCGCTTGTACAGCGCGGGCAGCTTCTCGAACTCGGGTGCCGACGCATAGAACGAGAGCTGAGCGCTGCCTTCCCACCAGCCCGGGTAGTAGTAGTACGGCGCCACCTTGTAGAAGCCGAGCTTCTCGTCGTCGTACGGGCCCACCCATTCGGCTGCGTCGATCGTGCCCTTTTCCAGCGCCGGGTAGATATCGCCACCGGCGATCTGCTGCGGCACCACGCCCAGGCGCGACAGCACCACGCCGGCAAACCCGGCGATGCGGTACTTCAGGCCCTGCAGATCCGACACGCTCTTGATTTCCTTGCGGAACCAGCCACCCATCTGCGCATTGGTGTTGCCGCCCAGGAAGTTGACGACGTTGTATTCCTTGAAGAACTCGCGCATCAGCTTCATGCCGTTACCCTGCAGCATCCAGGCGTTCTGCTGGCGCGCGGTCAGGCCGAACGGAATCGTCGTATCGAAGCACAGCGTCGGGTTCTTGCCGAAGTAGTAGTAGCCGGCGGTATGGCCGATCTGCACGGTCTGGTTCTGCACGGCGTCCAGCACCTGCAGGCCCGGCACGATTTCACCTGCGGCAAATACCTTGATGTTGAACTTGCCGTCCGTCAGTTCCTTCACACGTTGCGCCAGCAGTTCGCCGCCGCCATAGATGGTGTCCAGCGACTTCGGAAAGCTCGAAGCCATCCGCCATTCCACTGCCGGGTTGCTGCCGATGACAGCAGGGGCGGCTGGGGCGCTGGCCGATGCTGCCGGCGCGGCGGGCTTTTCTTCCTTGCCGCAGGCGGCGAGCGCTCCGGTGGCGGCCACGGCGGACGCTTTCAACAGGAAGGAACGACGTTCCATGGACATCTCCTCGTTATTGATATGTATGTATGCAGAACTGTCGGGAATCCGGATGTGTTGTCGGAAAGACAGGCCGGTCGATTATAGCGGTGGCGTTTTGGGCACGGAGCCCCATCAGAATGGGGGTTTTCGCTAGGAATTCGCACTTCTGCAACGGATAACGGGCATGTTCGGAAATGATGCACGGGGCATGGCTGGATCGTCCCGCAGCCTTTCGTAATGTGAAAAGCTGGGCATTTCGGCGGATTTTGTAACCCACCTTGTAGTCCAACAGTTCACCTGATAAAACCTGAGCCCTTGTTCCGGTGTTCGTACCAAACCGGTTTCGTCGTTGCCATGCTGCGTCCTGCTTTGCGCCCCCATCGTCTGCTTGCCCGTCGTCGCCTCACGTTTGCCGTACTGGCCGCGTGGGGACTGGGTGCGTGCGCGCATACCGGCAGTTCCGTCACCCCGCCACCGTTCATCGCGGAGAGCACGGTGCCGCCCGCTGCCTCGGTGATGGCGTCCCTGGAGCCAGCGGCGGCAGTTCCTGAATCAGTTGCCGCACCGGCAGCTTCGGCACCTTCAGCCGATCCGCTTGGCGACCTGATCCTGTCGTCCGCACCGACGGATGCGGCAGCCAAGCCCGCCGAGGCGGCCAGTTCGCCCGAGGCCACGCCGCCCGCTAACGGGGCAACTTCCCCGGAAGCTGCAACGCCCGCTGATAGCGCGAAGCCCGTCGAAGCGACGAATGCCGTCGATCCGGATTTTGTCGGCCCGCCCGACTCGCTGGCGCCGCCGCCACCACCTCCGCCGCCGCTCGTCCTGTTCCCGCACCGCCTAGGAGAATTCCCCGCGCAGGCCGCTGCGCCGCAAGGGGAAGGGACCGGCGACCCTGCATCCGCGCAAACCCCTTCCGACGTCCCGCCGGTCCTGCGCTCGCAGTTGCCGGCAGGCGATCTGGCCGGGGATTCGGTCTGGCAGCTCGGCTACAGCGGCCGTGCGGCCGTGGAGGACCGGTCAGGCCTGCAGCACGCCTGCACCGCCGGTGGCACGCCTTCGGCCGGCTTTGGCAAGGGGCTTGCCTGCACCAGCTCGGGCGAGGTCAAGATTCGCGAGTCTCTGGTGGATATGGGAGGCGGCACGCAGGTCCAGCTCGTCGCGCAGGCCAAGGGCACCGATACGACATCGGTCAACGGCAATGCCGCGGCGGTGGACCCTTACGCGCTGGTGCAGAACTTCTATACCTCCGTCAGTGGCCTCTCGGGAACACCCATGCTGGAGGAAGCCAGCGTCTGGGCTGGCCGCCGCGACAGCAATCCATTCCTGATGTCGTCGGGCCTGCTGCCACCGAGTTCGCCATCGATGCGTTTCGGCGTCGACAACGCCAAATTGGGCGACTTCGGACTGAGTTATCAATACACCGCACGTAACGAACTAAATGGCGCCAAGCTGCCCAGCTATCACACAGTCCGATCGGCACCGATCGGCACCAATGACAAGGGTTCGGTCCAGGTAGGCTTCACCCGCGTGGAAGCCATGCAGGAAATCGAGAATTCGGGCGGCGCATGGTGGGCATCGGCCATGCACGAGCAGAAGGGCGTGCTCTATGGCACCAATCGGCTTGGCCTGCAGTATGGACAGGGGTCGCGCGTGGCCATGACCGGCTATTCGGGCATGGGCAACGATCTGTCACGCGTCCGCGTGTCCGATTCGGTGGAATGGAAGAGCCGGACAGGCCTGGCGGGTTCGGTGGAGTCCAGCCTGCAGCTCGATCATTCCGGCGTTGGCACGCTGCAATGGGCCGCCACGCGCGTCCGGCCAGCATTCGTCGCCAACGACCAGTTCCGGCTGACGTTCGAGGTCGCGCACGACCAGATCTCGTCGGGGTTTGGCGTTGGCGGGCAGCGCACGGCGTTCACCGTGGCACCGACACTTACGCTCGGCAAATCGGCCGGCAACGCCAACCTGCGTGCGTTCTATACCTACAGCCGTGCCAATGATGTGGATGGCATCACCTTCGCCTCGCCAGCCGATGCCTGGGCATCCCAGACATCCGGCTCGATCTTCGGCGTCCAGCTCAATCGGCGCTGGTAAGCTCCGTGCGGCCTTGCCAGCGTTGGGCTGGCGGGTTTGAGACCGCTGCCATGGGTGCAGGGCAGAGCCACTGGAACAGCAACGCGGCATTCGTTGCACCACATATCTGCGCAAAAATAAACATCGGAACATCAATCCCACGAATACCTGTAAAGGTATCGGTCAGCGCGCAGGCAATTGTCAGCGCCGGATTGGCGAATGACGTGGACGATGTGAACCAGTATCCGGCGGTGATATAGCCCGCCACGACAAATGGCACGAGTCCCGGCCGATGGCGGCTGGTGGCCAGACCCAGCCCAATCAGCCCGAACGTCGCCAGAAATTCGCTCCACCACATGGGCGGACCCGTGCGCGCCTGTGTGGCCGCGGCCAGCAGCGGCAGACCGAACATGGCGTGCGCGGCCATCACGCCGAACACCGCGCCGGACAACTGCGCCAGCACATACCCAAGCGCTTCGCGCGGCGACAGATTGCCCTGGATCAGGTTCGACAGCGTGACCACCGGATTGAAATGACCGCCTGACACGGGGCCAAGCGACACCAGCAGCGCTACAAGTCCGGCACCAGTGGCCAGGGCATTGCAGAGCAGGGCGAGCGCGGTATCTCCAGCGGCAAGCCGCTCGGCACGAATGCCGGACCCCACTACGATCGCAATCAGCAAGGCCGTACCCAGTCCTTCGGCAACGAGCCGGCGCGCGGTCGTCGGGGTACGCATCGTGGGGGTGGTGTCTGGCATGGCGCGGGCTGAATCGTGGGGGAACTGCGACCGCGCAGTGTTCCGCGCGGGAGCAAACCCCGTCAATGCCGCGTCAGGATGTAGTGAACGAACTACCGGTATCGAATGGTAGGCGTCAAACTATTCCCACAATAAATCAAACCAATCGACAAACAACAAAGTTCATCCATCCTGCTTATGGAAAAGAGTCGTGCGGGCTGATGGATTGCAAGCACTAACTGTATAGTTATTTTTCGCACGAATGATCGAAGATAAAATTCATCATCGACCATCTATACTAATTATTAAAAGCAGCTACTGCAGGTTGTTGCGCATCAGGAGCAGCCACGGCATGTGCGAATTCGTGAAGCCGTCGAGCTGGCCAGCATCGTTCATGTCGATCACGTCCATCGACACCGACTGCTGGACGTTGCCGCCAATCGCCTTGACCACGCGCGCGGCGGGGTCCACTTCGACCACGATGTCGCAATGCATCGGCGTGGTACCGAAACCGATCTCCGCCGCGCTGGAGATGTACTTGTCGCGTCCGCGGGCGGCGCAAATGACGTCGCCCGGCCTCGGTACCGCCGGCATCGGCTCGATATGGAAGGCAGGGCGGGGCAGGATGCCATCGCGTGCATCCACCACATACATCGAATGTGACTGGCCGGTCAGGAACTGGTCATTGTCGAGTCCCGCCTTGCGCATCACCCACGAAATGAACACGGCCGACCACGCCCAGGCGCCCTGGGTGATCTGACGGCAATTCGGCGCCTCACCGACGATGCCCCAGTACCCCTGTGCCATCTGGCAGCCCCGGGGCGTGGCTTCCATGCCGGTGCCATCGGGAAAGCGCACGCAGTCCGCTTCTCGGCCGTTCTCGTCATTCTCGGTATCCGCCGACGCCTGGCTGCTGACATCACCGCCGTCCGATGCCTTTTCGGGTCCGGCAATCACCGGAGCGGGCAGCGGACTCTGTGTGACGCAGGCGCTGTCGTCACGCCCGATATGCACGACCTGCTGCCCCCATTTGCGCCATTCCTGCATGGCGATATCGACAATGCGCTCGCGCGGCGTTGCGCCAGGCGGCGTGGTCACCTGCTGATAGTCGGGGAGCGGCACGGCCTGCGGACGAGCCGTTTTCGGAGGCGTCGTGGTACAGCCGCAAAGCACGGCGAGGGCAACTGCCGCCGTCAGTCTCTGCGCCATGGCCTGTGGAGAAGCCTGTGGAGCCTTGTGTGGAAAGCGCTGTGAATAACGCTGTGGAAATCTGCGCAGCAGCAAGCGGGGCAGCATGTCGGGTCCATGCGTCGCGACATCCCGCAATGCCTTGATCAGACAAGGCTGGATGGCATTTTTCAGGGATTTTCGGCCATCACGAAAGTGGCGATGCCGACTGTGAGATTCTACCCGCGGCGTCGCGGGAAATCCTTTGTGGATAACGTCCCCCGCCTGGCGCGCACCTGCGCCAGTTCTGGCGTCTGGCGGCGGCACGGCGGGGTCATGCGATACGGGCTGGAGACGCCCGCAGGCATTACTGGTTGACTGCGTCCTTGAACTTCTGACCGGCCTTGAACTTCACGGTCTTTGCAGCTTCCACCTTGATCTCTTCGCCGGTACGCGGGTTACGCGCCATGCGTTCGCCACGTTCGCCCTTGCTGAAGGTGCCGAAGCCGATCAGGCTCAGGGTCTCACCCTTGGCCACGGCGTCCATGATGGCGCCCAGGGTCACGTTAAGGGCTTGCTCGGCCTTCGCCTTGGTCAGACCGTCCACGCCTGCTGCAATTGCGTCGATCAGTTCAGTTTTCGTCATGCTTCACTCCGTATCGAGTTGAAAAAACACCAGCGTCCAAGCCCGCGACCTCACCCTGGAAGCCGCTCTGGCAAAGACGCCGCGGGCCACATCATACCGTGTCGGGCAAAGTGCACCGGAAACAAGATTGTTACCGGTTACGTTTGCACGGCCGCGTCAGCAAAGGGATGGCGGGGATTGGAGACGTTCTGGAAGCCCTGTGAGCGCGTATACGGCGTATACGGGCACAGAGGCTCCTGGCCCCTCCTGGAGGCTGCCAGGGACGTATACGGCCCTTTGAGCGCGTCCTGGGGCGTATACGTTGCCTGGGAGGCGTAGCGGAGGGTTGGGAGAGGTTCAGGGGCCTGCTGGGCACCCTGCCTGTTTTTTGATCGGCCTTCTGAATGCCGGATTCGGGTCGTTGGGCTGCGATGTCTGGAGGTATACGTCTCGACGGCGCAGCTCATGCGTATGGTTTACATCTTCTTTTCATGTATACAGATAGTAGTAGTAGGTAAACGGCGCCCGATTCTGTGGATAACCGCGTATACATCAAGCGAATCAAGCGTTTACGTATACCAAAACCACAGGGATGAACGGCCGGGCGACGTGGATGACTCAGTCATTCGCATGAGGCAGTGCGCGTATACGCACCGAGTTGTTCCAGCGCCGTCCCCATGTCAGCCCCAGTAAACCCACACCAAACGCGCGCGCTTATCCACAGAAATAGCCTTGGTTATCCACATTGGTGGCGGCGAGGTATACGTCCGTCGTGCGTATACCTGAGTGGGCAGCACGGGTATCATCCGGTTCGCGCCGGACTGGACCGGCCGCCATCGCCACGGGAATCAGCACATGTCGGACAAGGGCACGGACACCAAAGATAAAGAGAAGAAGGCGGGAAAGAAGAAGACCGCCAGTGATCGCATCGAGGTGCGCCAGTCGGGCGTGCATGGCAAGGGCGTTTACGCGATCGGCCAAATCGCCGAAGGTGAGCGCGTGATCGAGTACAAGGGCGAGCACATCTCCTGGAAGGAAGCGCTCAAGCGCCATCCGCACGATCCGAACGACCCGAATCACACCTTCTATTTCAGTCTGGACGACGGCGACGTGATCGACGCCAAGTTCGGCGGAAACCGTGCGCGCTGGATCAATCACGCCTGCGATCCGAACTGCGAGGCGCGCGAGAAGAAGGGGCGCGTGTTCATCCACGCGCTGCGCGATATCGAGCCGGGCGAGGAACTGTTCTACGACTACGGCCTGGTGATCGACGCGCGCTACACAAAGAAGCTCAAGCAGGAATACGAGTGCCGCTGCGGCAGCCCCAAGTGCCGTGGCACGATGCTGGCGCCGAAGGACAAGAAGTAAGGCGATCGGGGCGCAAGGCCCTCGCGTGATGCATCAGGCTGCGGTGCCGGGGGCTTCGCACGGAATCCGGATCACGAAACGCATGGTCGGCGGGCGCCCCGGCTGCTCGCCCGTCGCCTCGTCGCTCTCCTCGTCGATCTTCTCGGATCCGACTGCCAATGCCGTCCGTGAGCCAGCAGGCGCCGGCACGTCCTCGATCCGGATCGTGCCCTGGTGCAGTGTCACGATTTCATGCACGATGGCCAGCCCGAGGCCGGCGCCACTCGGCGCGGCCTGGGCCGGTTGCGCGCCCGGCGTGTGATCGCCACGGAAGAAGCGCTTGAACACTTCCTCGCGGCGTGTCGCAGGAATGCCGGGCCCGTTGTCTTCGATCATCACCACGGCCATGCCGCGATGACCCAAGGTCTCGCCGCCGGCACGCACCGTGATCCGCCCGCCGGCAGGCACATACTTCACCGCGTTGTCGATCAGGTTCGATAGCGCCTCGCGCATCAGCAGACGATTGCCACGCACCACGGCCGGCGCGCCGCCGGTGAAGGTGGGGCCGGGCAGCACCTCGAATCCAAGATCCACACGCCTTGCCAGCGCCTGCGGCACCCATTCGGCACCGATCTCGAAGGCCATTTCGGCCAGATCGAAATGCTCGACCGGTCCTAGCCGTTCGAGCGACAACCCCGGTTCGGCGCGGGCCAGCGACAGCAACTGGTTAGACAGGCGCACGGCGCGATCCGCGGCGGTCTGTACCTCCCGCAAGGCCTGGCGGGCCACCTCGAGCGAATCGGCATCAACCGCGCGGTCGGCATGGAGTTTGACGGCGGTCAGCGGCGTGCGGAGCTGGTGGGCGGCATCGGCGATGAACTTGCGCTGGGCGTCGAGCGCGTCGCGCAGCCGGGAGAGCAACGCGTTCAGGGCGCGAATCAGCGGCTCGACTTCGGCGGGCATCTGGGATTCGTCCAGCGCCGCCAGCGAGCGCGCGGTCTGGCGGTTGAGCTTGTCGGTCAGGATCTGCAACGGCACAAGCTCTTCCTTGAGCACGTGCGACAGGATCAGGCTACCCACCAGCAGCAGCAGGATCAGCGGCACCGACACCGACAGCAGGATCTCGTTGGCTGCAGTTTCCCGCCGGTCGAGGAGTTCGGCTACTTCGATGACGATCGGCCCACGCATCGTGCTGGTCTCACCGCCCGTACCCGCTTCATCGGGGCTGGGTGGCGGCAGGTTGACCGGGAGCCGCACCGCGCGCACCTGCCGGCCGCTGAACCAGGCATAGAACAGCCGGGCGTCATGCAGCGTGGTCTGGCCTGTGCCGTAGCCAAGCCAGGTATCCATCCCGCCGATCAGCCCGTCGGGCCCGTGGATGCGCCAGTAGATCCGGTCGGAGCCTTCGGCTTCCACCAGGGTCTGGGCGATCATCGGGATGTCCTGCTCCAGGCGTGGGCCGGCGATGCGGATCTGCTGGGCGATGTTGTTCGCCACGCCATACAGCGCACGGTCGAATACCTGGGTGGTGTAGTGGGCCGCCAGCCAGTACGACAGCGAACCGCTGGTCAGAACGAGGGCGAACAGCGGCGTGGCCAGCGCGCGCAGCAGGTGGACACGCAGGCTTGGATTCGACGTCGGTTTGGGATTGCCGCCGCCGCGCAGGCGCTTGCCGGTCGCGGTCGTTGCGGGCGTGTCACCGGCTTGCGCCGAGGAGGAAGACGAGCGCGGCCACATGGCGATTCAGGGCATCCCGGGGAATCTGCTTCCCTCAGTGGCCGGCACGAATCTGGAGCAGGTATCCGAAGCCGCGCACGGTGACGATCTCGACGTCGCCATCTTCGAGCTTCTTGCGGACGCGGTGCACGTAGACCTCGATGGCGGTGTCGCCCACGGTGTCGCCGCCTTCACCGGCCGGGTGCGCGAACGTGGCCAGATGGTCCTGCAATTGTGCCTTGCTGACCACGCGGCCCTGTCGCTGCAGCAGCAGTTCGAGCACGGCGAATTCGCGGGGCGACAGTTCCAGCGGGCGGCCATCGACGAACATGCGGCGGTCGTTGCCGGACAGGCGGAGCCTGCCCAGGCGCACATCGCGCTCCGGCGCGGCCTCGCCGTGCTGGCTGCGGCGCAGCAGCACGCGCACGCGTGCCTCCAGCTCGGGCAGTGCGAAGGGCTTGACCAGATAGTCGTCGGCGCCGGCATTCAGGCCGGAAAGCTTGTCCTCGAGCTCATCCCGGGCGGTCAGGATGATGACGGGGGTGGTGCGGTTACGGGCGCGGTAGCGGGCCAGCAGCGTCATGCCGTCGATGCCGGGCAGGCCCAGGTCGAGGATGACGAGATCGTGCTGCTCGCGCAGCAGATGGTCGGTGGCGTAGACACCGTCGTGCACCACGCGCACCTGATGGCCGGCGCGGGACAAACCGGCCTCCACGCCGCTGGCGATTTGACGGTCGTCCTCGATCAGCAGGATACGCATGGGAGCAAGACAACGAGACTCGTAGGAGGGATGCCGCTGATTGTACAGGGACGCCCCGTTGTCTGCCTTTCAGTTGCCCTACAGCGCCTTCCCTGGCGTGTTAGCGCGCCAGACCGGCGGCGGCTTTCTCGATGAACGTGGCCAGGTCGATGTCGCGCTGGGTCAGCCCGTTGGCATCGTGGGTGGACAGGGTGATGTCCACGCGGTTGTACACGTTGAACCACTCGGGGTGATGGTCCACCTTGTCGGCTTGCAGCGCGACGCGCGTCATGAAGCCGAACGCCGCGTTGAAATCGGCGAAGCGGAACGATTTCTGGATGGCGTCACGGTCCTGGACCGGGGTCCAGCCAGGCAGGCCGGCGAGCAGGCTCGCGCGGGCCTCTTGGGAGAGAGGAGTCATGATGGGGGCTCGATCTGAAGAGTAGGGTAAGACGAAGGCCGGCCCGCCCGGGCCGCGAGCGGCCGGGCTTGCCGGCATTGTTTCACAAAGCGGCTGGCGGGATGCGCGCCGCTCAGATGTCGTCGCTGTCGGCCCAGCCTTCGCGGGTGCCGACGTTGATCACGCGATCGCCCTCGACAATATCGCCGGCGCCCAGCGTCGGCAGGGCGCGCAGGTCCGGGTACAGCGCGGTGAAATCGGGGCGGGTAGCGTCGAACAGCTGTTCAAAGCTGTCGATCACGAAGTAGGTCTTCTGGAACGTGTCGATGCGGTAGCGCGTGCGCATGATCCGGTGCAGGTCGAAACCGATGCGGTTCGGGCTGGCCGAATCCAGGCTGTAGATCGACTCGCCCTGGCTGGACAGGATGCCGGCGCCGAAGATGCGCAGGCCTGCGGGCGTGCGGATCAGGCCGAATTCCACGGTGTACCAGTACAGGCGCGCCAGCATGTCGAGCGCGCCGAGCTTGGCCGCCTTGAGGCCACCCTTGCCGTACGCCTCCATGTAGTCGGCGAAGATCGGGTTGATCAGCAGCGGCACGTGGCCGAACACATCGTGGAAGCAGTCCGGTTCCTGCAGGTAATCAAGCTGCTCGGGCTTGCGCATCCACCAGCTTGCCGGGAAGCGGCGGTTGGCCAGGTGGTCGAAGAACACCTCGTCCGGCACCAGGCCCGGCACGGCCACGACCTGCCAGCCGGTGGCGCGCATCAGCGTTTCATTGAGCTGGTCGAATTCGGGCACGCGGTTGCGTTCCATGCCCAGCGTGGCCAGTCCCTGGAGAAATTCGTCGCACACGCGGCCCTGGAGCATCGAAGCCTGGCGGTCGTACAGCTTGCGCCAGATCGCATGGTCGGTATCCGTATAGCGGTGCACCGGCTGGGCGATGGTGAAGTCCGGGCGCAGTTCCTGGCCTGATAGCAGGCCATCGTCGAACTGTTCCTTGAGCTTGGCGGTCATCGTGCCGGCAAAGGCGGTGGCGCTTTCCTGCGGGGCGGCCGTGGCGATCATCTATGTCTCCTGTATGCGGAATTTATGCATAGTCTAGCGACCAGATGCTGCATTCAGGCCGCAAAATCAGCCTGATTACGGTGATGGATGCATATAATCCGCGCATATCTAACATTCAATGCGAGATTGATGCGAATCATGAGCCATGCCGACCTGGACCCCTTCGACCTGGCCCTGCTGGCGGCGCTGCAAGCCGACGGCAGATCCACCCATCAGCAACTGGCCGAGCGCGTGCACCTGTCGCCGAGCCAGGTCGGCCGGCGTCTGGCGCGGCTTGAGGCCGACGGGGTGATTACCGGCTATCGCGTAAACCTGTCGGCACAAGCCTTGGGCCTGGGGGTGCTGGTCTTCATCAGCGTCAAGCTGGCGCACCACGGCGACACGATCATCGAGCGCTTCGCCGAGGAAATCCTGCTGCTGGAGGAAGTGCAGGAGTGCTACTCGGTGGCGGGCGAGGCCGATTATCTGATCCGCGTGGTGGTGGCGGATCTGCCCACACTGGCCGAATTCACGATGAAACGCCTGATGCGCGTGCCCGGCGTGGAGAGCATCCGGTCGAACATTGTGCTGACCGCGCTCAAGCGCGAAGGACCGCTGCCACTTTCACATTTGCGCTGAAACGGTCACGCGATCTGAACAAAATGTGCAGAGGCTTGCGCTTGCCATCCGCGCATGTCACCCTCGCCCGGTGGCAAATCCGGAAAGGGCAAGATGATGTCGAAGATCGTCACGGCGGTTGGAACCGCCGCCGCAGGTCTCGTGCTGGGGGCAGTGCTGTGGGCGCCGATGGCGTCAGCCGCGCAGATCACGCGCTTTTCACCCGAAGGGGTGGTCCCGCAGGTACGGCAGGTGGCGATCCGCTTCGACGAGGCGATGGTGCCGATGGGCGATCTCAAGGCCGCGCCGCCAGCGGCGGTGTCCTGTACCGGCGGCAGCGTTGGCGGCAGCGGGCGATGGGTCAACGCCACCAACTGGGTCTACGACTTCGAGCGTGACCTGCCCCCGGGCGTGCGATGCTCGGTGCGGATGTCGGCAGGCCTCAAGAGCGTGGCTGGCAAGACCTACGCCGGCAAACCGGAATACAGGTTCGAGACCGGCGGCCCGTTTGTGATCTCGGCGCGCCCGTCGGGTGGACAGATCGAGGAAGACCAGGTGTTCGTGCTGCGCTTCAATGGCGCGGCCACGGCGGGATCGATCCGTGAACATGCGTGGTGCCAGGCCGAAGGCCTTGGCGAGCGGATTCCGGTCAGGCTGCTGACGGGCAAGGAGCGGGATGGCGTCATCGAAGCGGTGCGCTGGAACGACATCGTCAAGCAGAACCCCGAAGCCGTGCATCTGCTGGCCTGCCAGCAACGCCTGCCCGCCGGCGCGCGCATGCAGCTCGTGCTCGATGCCGGCATCTCCACCCCGTCCGGGCTGGCCACCACTGCGCCGCGCCGCTTCGACTATCAGGTGCGCGAACCGTTTGCCGTGGGCTTCACCTGCGAGCGCGAACGTGCCGAAGCCCCATGCACGCCATTGCGGCCGCTGGTCGTCACGTTCACCGCGCCGGTACCGCGCAAGCTGGCCGAGCACATCGTGCTCAAGACGCCGTCCGGCCCGCGCGCACCTAAGTTCGATAGCGACGATGCCAGGGACGCTCCGGTGTCGTCGGTCACGTTCCCGGGCCCCTTCCCGGAGAAGGCCAGCCTCACGATCGAGGCGCCGAAGGATCTGAAGGACGAGAGCGGTCGCTCGCTGTCCAATGCCGACCTGTTTCCCATCAAGCTGACCACCGCCGCGCTGCCGCCGCTGGCCAAGTTCGCCGCCGCGCCGTTTGGCGTGGTCGAACGTTTTGCCGATGTGCCGCGCGGCAAGTCGCCGGCTGACTATCCGCCGCTGCTGCCAGTCACGCTGCGCAACGTCGAAGCCGATCTGCCGACGCTGTCGGCGCGGGCCGAAGCCGGCACGGTCGCACGACTCAAGGTCGATGACGATGGCGCGATCCTGCGCTGGTTCGGCATGGTCAAGCGTATGCACGAGAACTCGTGGACGCGTCAGGAGCTTGATGCGATCCGCGCAGGCAAATCGCCGTCGGAAGCACGCAGCCCGCGCAACGCGCCATCTATCGAGACCCGCTCGGTGTCATTGCTCGAAGGCGTATCCGGCGCGAAGAAGCTGGCAATTCCGAAATCGAACGACACCTCGCCTCGACCATTCGAAGTGGTCGGAATTCCGCTGCCGGAACCTGGCTTCCATGTGGTTGAGATCGCTTCGCCGATGCTGGGCGAAGCACTGCTCGGGCGGAAGGCGCCGATGTATGTGCGCACAGCGGTACTGGTGACCAACCTCGGTGTGCATTTCAAGCTTGCGCGTGGCCTGGCCGATGGCGACATGAGCGGTCTCGCGTGGGTCACCTCGCTGGATGACGGCAAGCCCGTGGCCAATGCGAAGGTGGCCGTGCGTAGCTGCGATGGCGAGTTGCTGGGCGAAGGCGCGACCGATGCCACCGGCGTCGCCCGCTTCGCAAAGCTGCCCGATCGCCGCTACAAGGATTGCGCGAACGGCATGGACGGCTACTTCGTCTCCGCGCGCATTGCGGCGGACCACCCGCAGGCGCGTGGCAAGGCCGACATGGCGTTCGTGATGTCCGACTGGAATCGCGGCATCGAGACGTGGCGCTTCAACGTGCCGACAGACCTGAGTCCGAACCAGACCGTGCGTGCGCATACGATCTTCGATCGCACGCTGCTGCGCGTGGGTGAAACGGTGTCGATGAAGCACCTGATCCGCACGGAGACCGCACAGGGATTCGCGCTGCCTGCCGCGATGCCGGACAAGGTGGTCATCACGCACGAAGGTAGCGGTCAGACCTATGAACTGCCGCTGGCGTGGCGTAACACGGCCACGGGTGGCCGCAGCGCCGAGAACACCTTCCAGGTGCCTCAGGCGGCCAAGCTGGGCGTCTACGATGTGGCGCTGGTCTATGGTGATGGGCGCACGCTGAGCAGTGGCAGCTTCCGCGTGGAAGCGTTCCGACTGCCGGTGCTGGCTGGCACGCTGTCGGTGACCAAGGATCCGAAGGCGAAGGGCAATGCCCTTGTGGCGCCCGCCGAGGTACCGGTTGGCGTGGAGATCCACTACACGAACGGTGGTGGCGCAGCCGGGCTGCCCGTGAGCGTGTCGGCGCTGATGCGAAACAAGTACGTGAACTTTGCCGACTACGACGATTTCTCGTTCAACCCCCCACGACCGCAGCAGCAGAGCGCCAGCGGTGACGAGGAGGAAGACCAGGAAGGCGAGAGCTCGCGCGACGAAGCGGAGAAGCTCGTCGCCGACAAGCTGCCGTTGACGCTCGACAAGGACGGCAATGGCAAGGTCACGATCAAGAAGCTGCCGAAGGTGAACGTGCCGGGCGACCTCGTGCTCGAAGCGGGCTTTGCCGATCCGAATGGCGAGATCCAGACGCTACGGCAGACCGTACCGGTGTGGCCTTCGGCGGTGGTGGCCGGCATTCGCGCCGCGAACTGGGTATCGGTGTCACAGAAGCTGGCCGTGTACGGCGTGGTGCTCGACACGCAGGGCAAGCCGATCGCCGATACGCCGGTACAGGTCAAGGCGAGCGCGCGGATCACCACGTCAGCGCGCAAGCGCGTGGTGGGTGGCTTCTATCGCTACGACAACCGCAGCGAAACGAAAGACCTGGGCGTGGTGTGCGAGACGCGTACCGACGCACAGGGCCGCGCGCGTTGCGAGGTGGCGTTGTCGCAGGCGGGTGAAGTGGAACTGGTAGCCAACGCGCGCGATGGCGATGGACGTGTGACACAGGCCGCGACGACCGTCTGGGTCACGCGCCAGGGCGAACTCTGGTTCGGCGGCGAGAACCACGACCGCATGGACGTGCTGCCGGAGAAGAAGGCCTACGCGCCGGGCGACACCGCGGTGTTCCAGGTACGGATGCCGTTCCGCCGCGCGACGGCGCTGGTCGCCATCGAGCGCGAAGGCATCCTGGACACCGAAGTGGTCGAGCTGAACGGCACCGATCCGACCATCAAGCTCAAGGTCAAGCCGGAGTGGGGCCCGAACGTGTATGTCTCGGTGCTCAGCATTCGCGGACGTCTGCGCGAGGTGCCCTGGTACTCATTCTTCACGTGGGGATGGCGTCAGCCGCTGGACTGGTGGCACGCGTTCCGCAGCGAGGGCAAGGAATACGTGGCGCCGTCGCCGCTGGTCGATCTGTCGAAGCCGGCGTTCCGCCTCGGTCTGGCGGAGATCCGCGTCGGCAACGAAGTGCACCGGCTCGACGTGACTGTCACGCCTGACAAGGTCGCGTATCCGGTGCGCGGCAAGGCGCATGTGGTGGTGCAAGTGAAGCTGCCCGACGGCAAGCCGGCGGCGAATGGCGAGGTCGCGCTGGCGGCGGTCGATCAGTCGCTGCTCGAACTGATGCCGAACACAAGCTGGAACCTGCTCGATGCGATGCTGCAGCGGCGCAGTTATGGGGTGGAGACCTCGACCGCGCAGATGGAGATCATTGGTCGCCGCCACTATGGCCGCAAGGCCGTGGCCGCGGGCGGTGGTGGTGGCAAGAGCCCGACGCGCGAGCTATTTGACACGCTGTTGCTGTGGAATCCGCGCGTGCAGCTCGATGCGGAAGGCAAGGCCGCACTCGACGTGCCGCTCAACGATTCGCTGACCAGCTTCCGCATTGTCGCCGTGGCCGATCTTGGCGCGGGCCGCTTCGGCAGCGGCAGCGCGTCGATCGCAGCAACGCAGGACCTGCAGATGATCGCCGGCCTGCCGCTGCTGGTGCGCGAGGATGACAAGTACCGCGCGATGTTCACGCTGCGCAATACCACGCAGCGTGCGATGACCGTGGAAGCCACCGCGCGCGCGACGCTGGTCGACGCGCAGACGCTGCCCGCCCAGACCGTGCAGATTCCTGCTGGTGAAGCGCGAGAAATTGGCTGGGACATCACCGCGCCGGCACTGCTGGCGTTCAGTCGCGGTGGGTCGATCCTTTGGGAAGTGGGCGCGACCGAGAAGGGCACCGGCACCGCCAGCGACAAGCTCAAGGTCTCGCAACAGATCGTTCCTGCCATCCCGGTGACGGTGCAGCAGGCAGTGCTGGCGCAATTGACGCCGAACGCCTCGATGCCAGTGCAGGCGCCGGCTGGTGCGCTGACTGATCCAAAGGGCCAGGTGCGTGGCGGGATGCAGGTGTCGCTGCAGTCGTCGCTGGCTGGCGGCATGCCCGGTGTGCGCGAATGGTTCCGCAACTATCCGTTCACGTGCCTCGAGCAACGCTCGTCGAAGGCGCTCGGCCTCGGCGATGCCGCCGCGTGGGATGCATTGATGGTGCAGTTGCCGTCCTACCTGGACAGCAACGGGTTGGCCGCGTACTTCCCGCTGCGTAGCGATGGAAGCTACGGTAGCGAAGTGCTGACGGCCTATCTGCTCTCGATCTCCGACGAGGCTGCGCGTGCTGGCCTGCCGATGCGCGTGCCGGACGCGCTGCGCGATCAGATGGAGCGCGGACTGACCGCCTTTGTCGAAGGTCGCATCACGCCGCCGCGCTGGGCGCCGTCTTCGGCGACGATGGATCTCGACGTGCGCAAGCTTGCCGCGCTGGATGCGTTGTCGCGCACCGGCCATGCACAGGCGCGGATGCTCGGGTCGATCCAGATCCTGCCCGAGCAGTGGCCGACGTCGGCGCTGATCGACTGGCTCGGCATTCTGTCGCGCGTGCAGGATATCCCGCAGCGTGACAAGCGCATGGCCGAAGCCACGCAGTTGCTGCGCAGCCGCCTGACGGTGCAGGGCACGCGACTGGTGTTCTCCACCGAGCGCACCGACAACTGGTGGTGGCTGATGTCTGGTGGCGATGTGAACGCCGCGAAGCTGCTCGCGCTGGCGACACAGTTGCCGGACTGGAAGGGCGATGTGCCCGAACTGGTGACCGGGCTGCTCGGCCGGCAGACGCGCGGCGCGTGGATGACGACCACGGCCAACGCCTGGGGCGTGCTGGCGATCCAGCGCTATGCGCAGGTGTACGAGAAGACGCCGGTGGCAGGCGCGGCGCGCGTGGCGCTGGGCGATGCGTCACGCACGTTCGAATGGTCGAAGGCCACGCAGAAGGACGGCGTGACCAGCGGCATGGTCGAATTGCCGTGGCCGGCCAAGACATCGACGGCACCCGCCACGCTGCAGGTCGAACAGCAGGGCTCGGGTCGTCCGTGGGCCACGGTGCGCGCGCTGGCGGCCGTACCGCTGACCGAACCGGTGTCGGCGGGCTATCGCGTGCGCCGTACCGTGACGCCGGTGGATCAGGCGGTGGCAGGCAAGTGGTCGCGTGGCGATACCTATCGGGTGAAGCTCGACATCGACGCGCAGGCCGACATGACGTGGGTGGTGGTCAGCGATCCGGTGCCAACCGGCGCGACGATTCTCGGCAGCGGCCTGGGCCGCGATTCGGAAATCGCGACGCGTGACGAGAAGAAGTCGTGGTCTGCCTTCACGGAACGCACACCTGCGGTCTATCGCGAGTACTTCGGCTATGTGCCGAAGGGGGCGTTGTCGGTCGAGTACACGGTGCGCCTGAACAACGCCGGCGAGTTCACGCTGCCACCCACGCGCGTTGAAGCGCTGTACGCGCCCGATGTGTTCGGTGAGACGCCAAACGCCAAGATGACGGTGGGGGCAAAACCGTGAGCTGGATCGCCATGCGGATGCCCCCACGCGTGCGCGAATGGTGGATTGCCGGCGTGCTGGCCGGCGTGACATACGGCGTGATGCTGATCCAGGTGTCCGCGTACTTGCCTCCCGGCACGCCGTTGACGGGCCAGATCGCCTATCAGCCGATCTGGAAAACCGCGATGGCGGTCATGCTCGCGCGCGCGGCGTGGTTCCATCGCCCGCTAGGAGAGCGGCGCTGGCTCGTGACCGCGCTGCTCTTCTCCGCGCTGGGAGATCTGTTGCTGGCGCTGCCCGGTCTGAAGATCTCGTTCATCGGCGGGCTCGGGGCGTTCCTGATGGCGCACCTGGCCTATCTGCGTCTGTTCGTGCCGATGATGGGAGACCTGCGGCCGCATCGGCTGATCGGCTGTGGTCTGATCATCGGCGCGGCGGGCGCATTGCTTGGGCGCTTCTGGCCGAATCTCGGCGATCTGATGTGGCCGGTCACGGTCTACATCTGCGTGCTGGCGGCGATGGCCTGCACGACGATGCTGGCATCGCTGCCTACGGCGCTGGCGGCAATCGGCGCTCTGTTTTTCGTGGCGTCGGACGCGATGATCGGCATCGCGAAGTTCCTGTCGTTGTTCGACACGTACCAACTCGGCATCTGGTGGACCTACGCCATCGCACAGGTGCTGCTGGTGGCGGGCGTGGTGGCCGAGCGGGACGCGTGAGAGGTTGGGGTTCGTGATGAAGCGTGGTGGGATTCATGTTGCTGTGGCGCTGCTGTTATTCGCGGGCGCCGCGCAGGCCGTGCCCACGTTTCGAGAGGTTCGCGCCAACTGGCGCAGCGCCGATATCGTGGTGGTGGATCGCCACGGCGAAACCGTGGCCCGCGTGCGTGACGACTTCCGCGCGCGGCGCGGCGACTGGGTGACGCTGACCGATACGTCGCCGGCCTTGCGTACTGCCATCGTGCTATCCGAGGACAAGCGCTTCTACGCGCATAGCGGCGTCGACTGGCAGGGCGTGGCGGCTGCCGCATGGGCCAATCTGTGGAACACCCGCACACGTGGCGCTTCGACACTGACGATGCAGCTCGCCGGGTTGCTCGACGAGGATCTGCGCGCGGGCCGTGGTCGCAGCATCGGACAGAAAGTCGAGCAGGCGGTCAGCGCGGCGTCACTCGAGCGTGGCTGGAGCAAGGACCAGATCCTCGAGGCATACCTGAATCTGGTGCCGTTCCGTGGCGAACTGGTGGGGCTCTCCGCGATGTCGCAGACGCTGTTCGGCAAGGTGCCGAGCGGGCTCGACGCGCGTGAGTCGGCAGTGGCCGTCGCGCTCGTGCGCGCGCCCAATGCCTCGGCCGCGCAGGTGTCCAAGCGTGCGTGCGGCATTCTGCGCGACATGGGCCAGCCGCGCGAATGCGAGGGGCTCGACGGTTTCACTGCGCTGGTGCTGGTGAAGTCAGCCAGTGCGCAGACCGGCCCGCAGGCCCGCAACGCCAATCTCGCGCCGCATCTGGCGCGTGCCGTTATCGCGCAGGCACGAGAGTCCGGCAAGCCGGTGCCGCCGCGCATCACCTCGACGCTCGATGCCGGGCTGCAACGCGTGGCGGTGAGCAGCCTCGATCGCCATCTGCGCGAGCTGGCGGGGCGCAATGTCGAGGACGGCGCCGTGGTGGTGATCGACAATGCCAGCGGTGACGTGCTGGCCTACGTCGGCTCTTCAGGCATCCTGTCCGCGGCGTCACAGGTCGATCACGCGGCCGCGCTGCGGCAGGCCGGTTCGACGTTGAAGCCATTCCTCTATGAACAGGCTATCGAGGAACGCAGGCTGACCGCGGCATCGCTGCTTGACGATCGTCCCGTGAACCTGCCCACTGGCGGTGGCCTCTACATTCCGCAGAACTATGACCATCGCTACGCAGGCTGGGTCAGTCTGCGCGCCGCGCTGGGTTCGTCGCTGAACGTGCCGGCCGTGCGCACGCTGGTGATGGTGACGCCGCACCGCTTTCATCAACGGCTGGTGGCGCTCGGTCTGCCGCTGACGCAATCAGGCGACTACTACGGCTATAGCCTTGCGCTGGGCAGTGCGGATGTGTCGCTGCTGTCGCTGACCAATGCCTATCGCAGCTTCGCGAACCAGGGCGCGTATGCGCCATCGCGGATGACGCTGAATGCGATCGCACCGTCGAAGCAGAACGTGATGATGCCTGCGGCGACGTTCGTGATTGGGGATGTGCTGTCTGATCGCCACGCGCGGGCGCGCACGTTCGGGCTCGACAGTCCGCTGACCACGCGATTCTGGACCGCCGTGAAAACCGGCACGAGCAAGGACATGCGCGACAACTGGTGCGTCGGCTGGTCGGAGCGCTACACAGTGGGCGTGTGGGTCGGCAATGCCAGCGGCGCGAGCATGCACGACGTGTCGGGTGTGTCCGGTGCGGCGCCTGTATGGCACGAGGTCATGGAAGCGCTGCATCAGCGCACGCCGAGCCGCGCACCGGCGATGCCATCAGGCGTCGAACGTGTGCCATTGACGTTCGATGACGAACTCGAGCCAGCACGGCAGGAGGTATTCCTGAGCGGCACCGCGATGCGGCGCGTCAGTGTGGGCACGACGGAGCAGGGCAACACGATGCCGGCTATCGCCAGCCCGGCCGACGGCACGATCTTCGCGCTCGATCCCGATATTCCTCCGGCCGCGCAGCGGATCTGGTTTCATGCCGATGGGCTGACGGGTCAGACCGCGCGCGCGGTGAGCTGGCGCATGGACGGCAAGCCGCTCGGCAAGGGCGGGCAGGTTGCCTGGTTGCCATGGCCGGGCCGGCATCGCGTGCAACTGGTCGATGCGGCGGGGAAGGTGGTGCACGAGATCGGCATCGAGGTGCGCGGCGCGGGCGTCCGTGAGACGGCCGCGTCACGGAAGACGCCTGTTGGGTCGGTCCGGCAGTAGCCGCACGACGCGCGTATCATCGCGGGGTTCGCTGAAGTACCTATCCTGAGGAGCTTCCAGATGACCACACCACGCAAGCTGGGCCGTAACGGCCCCGAGGTATTTCCCATCGGTCTGGGCTGTATGGGCATGAGCGAGTTCTATGGCGCGCATGACGATGCCGAATCCATCCGCACGATTCACCATGCGCTCGACCACGGCGTGAATCTGCTCGACACCGCCGACATCTATGGCCCGCACACGAACGAGCAGCTCGTGGGGCGTGCGCTTGCCGGTGGCCGGCGCGACAAGGTGGTGCTGGCGACCAAATTCGGCATCGTGCGCGACCCGTCGAATCCGACGGCGCGCGGCGTCAATGGTCGTCCCGAGTATGTGCGCGCCGCCTGCGATGCGAGTTTGAAGCGGCTCGGTGTCGACCATATCGATCTGTACTACCAGCACCGCATCGATCCCGATACGCCGATCGAGGACACCGTTGGCGCAATGGCCGAACTGGTCAAGGCGGGCAAGGTGCGGTGGATCGGCCTTTCTGAAGCCGGCGTCGAGACAATCGAGCGGGCGCACGCGGTGCATCCGGTCACGGCGCTGCAGACCGAGTATTCGCTCTGGACGCGCGACGTCGACGAGAACGGCATCATGGCCACCTGCGCGCGGCTTGGCATCGGCTTCGTGCCGTATAGCCCGCTGGGCCGTGGGTTCCTGACCGGCGCGATCCGCACGCCCGACGATTTCGAAGCGGACGACTATCGGCGTACCAATCCGCGCTTCATGGGCGAGAACTTCGCGCGCAACCTGCAACTGGTCGATGCCGTGCGTGCGTTGGCGAGCGAGAAGGGATGCTCGCCGGCGCAACTGGCACTGGCCTGGGTGCTGACGCGCGGTGAGCACGTTGTGCCAATTCCCGGCACGCGGCGCGTGGCCAATCTCGACGACAACCTGGGCGCGCTCGGCGTGACGTTGAGCGCGCAGGATCTGGCCCGGATCGACGCGATCTTCCCGCTGGGCGCAGCGGCGGGTACGCGCTATGCGGCAGCGATGATGCAGTTCCTGTCGCGCTGAGCGGGACCGAGTCATCGGCGCGGCCTACTTCCGGTGACTCTCGGCGACAATGGAGGTCTCGTTTGCCTAGCCGCCTTGTTGCCGATGACCGCTCCCGCCGCTTCGTTCGTCCCCCTGGATGCCGCCGCCACGGCGGCACGCCTGCCTTATCCGGAACTGGCCCAGGCCATCGCGGCCATGCTGGCCGAGCTACGCGACGGGACCGCCATGGCGCCGCCGCGTATCGCGCTGCCGGTCGGCGACGTGGAGCGTGGGCATGGCACGCTGCTGGTCATGCCGGCACGCAACCGCGACATCGTGATGACCAAGAACATCACGGTGCATCCCGACAACCCGCAACGCGGACTGCCCAATATCCTCGGCGAGGTGGTCGTCGCCAACGCACACACCGGCGAACGGATTGCATTGCTCGATGGCCCGACCGTTACGGGCCGCCGCACGGCTGCCGTGTCGCTGCTCGCGGCCCAGTCGTTCGCGCCCGTGCCGGATGGCGAGCTTCTGATCGTCGGCGCAGGCGTGCAGGCGCAGACGCATCTCGAGGCGTTCGTGGCTGGCTTGCCCGTTCGCAAGGTCTGGCTGCATTCGCGCACGCGAGACAAGGCCGAGGCGCTGGCGGAGCACGCCGGGCGCCTGGGCGTCTCGGCCACGGTGATCGAGGATGTGGCGGAGGTGCTGCCGCGTGTGTCGATGGTGGTGACGGTGACATCGAGCCGCACGCCGGTCCTGCCCGATCTCGACAGCGGCCTGTGGACTGACCGCCATTTCATTGCCGCAGTCGGCGCATTCCGACCGGAAATGTGCGAACTGCCCCCGCGGCTTTGCCATGCGGCGGCGGCCAGTGGACGTCTGCTGGCGGACACGCTTTTCGGTATCGAGGATGAAGCGGGAGACCTGCTGCAGGCCGGTATCGACTGGCAGACCGTGCAGCCGTTCGAGACAGCGATCCTGGAGGCTGATGCATTGCGTGCGCGGACCGGGAGTCCCCTCGTGTTCAAGAGCGTGGGCTACGCGCTCTGGGATCTCGCAGCATGCGTGCTGGCCAGCAAAAAGTGACACAAAATGCCTTCGCACAATACCCGAACGGGTGTTTGAGCGCGGTCAGATCACGCCAGAAGGTCCCTTTTTCCGAAATGGTCTTTCATGCTTGAAACAGAACCGTTGCGCGGAAGCGTCGGTGTGTAGCCAAAAATCTGAAAATTCGTACTCAGACTTTGGGTTAACCCTGTCTTTAGGGCAAATCTTCTACCGTTGGGTAACCGGTTTGAAACAGTCGGGGCCCGGCGCACAGGATAATGCGCCCCTAGCAGTGCGTTGTAACCAAAGGACGGAGTAAGAGGAACAATGAAGACGATCTATAAGAAGATGCTGGTGGCAGGCGCCGCCATGGCACTGGCTGGTGTTGCACAGGCTCAATCGGCAGGCAGCAATATGGTCAGTTTTGGCTGGATGCGAATCATGCCGACGGGCCACTCGGAATTTCTGACCATTGATTCGATTGGTGGCTTCCCGGTCGGCGCGCAGAAGCCGAACACGGGCGCGACGATCGATTCGGCCGATACGCTCGGCCTGACCTTCGCCCACTTCTTTACCGACAATATTTCGGCGGAATTCGTGCTCGGCGTGCCGCCGAAGCACAACGTGAGCGGCGATCGCGGCTACGAGAAGTACGGCAAGCTCGGCGAAGTGCGCCAGTGGAGCCCGGCCATCGTGGCCAAGTGGCACTTCTTCGACGCCAAGACCAAGTTCCGCCCGTATGTGGGTCTCGGTGTGAACTACACGTGGTTCACGGGCGAATCCGTGACCAACCAGTCGTTCGTGCAAGGTGAATTCGGTCCGGGCTCGCACATGACCGCAAGCGCCAAGTCGTCGTGGAACCCGGTGTTCAACGTCGGCGCCAGCTACGCCGTGACCGACAACTGGTTCGTGGGCTTCTCGGTGTCGTACGTGCCGGTCACCACCACGGCCAATTTCACGACGACGCTGGCCAACGGCGCGCAGGTTCAGTCGCACACGAAGATCAAGATCGATCCAGTCGTGACGTACCTGAACGTCGGCTACCGCTTCTGAGCCTTTCCGGCGTGGACGTGAAAAAGGGCACCTTCGGGTGCCCTTTCTTGTTTGACGGCGACGATCAGCTTGCCGACTTGACCGGGTAGCCGGCGCCTTCGATGGCTTGCTGCAGCGCCTGGCGGTCCGCAGCCGATTCGACCTTGACCGATTGGGTTGGCACATCGGCCGATACGCGAGCAGCCGGGTCCACGGCCTGCACGGCGCGAGTGATGGAACCGACACAGTGGTTGCAGGACATGCCTTCGACTTGGAACTGGATCATGGTGATGACTCCTGTTGGGTTGGATCGGTGAGCAATGAATCTCGACGACAGGTTGAAGTGTGAACCTTCCCACCATGGGAAGCGCAAGTGTCGCGTGCGACTCAACAAATCCTTGACCTTCCAATGGTGGTAAGGTTCACAGTGCAGTTGTCGCGCTCCGTCGCTCAGATTCCACGACTCCGATGACCCATCCTGCCGCATCTCTCCAACCATCCGAATGGCGTCTACCTGTTGAGGGTATGACGTGTGCTTCGTGCGTGCGCCGCGTGGAAACGGCGCTGGCCAAGGTGCCCGGCGTGCATGACGTCGCGGTCAATCTGGCCACCGAGCAGGCCACGCTGCAGGCCGATAGCCCCGAAGTGCTGAGCGCGGCTGCCAAGGCCGTGGCCGATGCCGGCTACGACGTGCCGCGCGCCGAGATCGCACTCAATATCGCCGATATGACCTGCGCGTCATGCGTGGGCCGTGTCGAGCGTGCGTTGCGCGCCGTGCCGGGTGTGGTGGACGCGCAGGTGAACCTGGCCACTGAGCGTGCCACGGTCACCGTGTTGCGCGGCGCGGCCGATGCGGCGACGCTGGCCGCCGCCGTCGAGCGTGCCGGGTACGGTGCCACGCCGGTGGTCGAAGCCGCTGCCGCAGCGGTGGGTACGGCCGAGGCCGGTCCCGGTTTCTGGGCCGGCCCGTGGCCGGTGGTGATCTCGGCCGCGCTGTCGTTGCCGCTGGTGATGCCGATGGTGCTCGAATGGTTTGGCATCCACGCGATGCTGCCGGGTTGGGTGCAATGGGCGCTGGCCACGCCGGTGCAGTTCGTGTTCGGCTGGCGCTTCTACAAGGCGGGCTGGAAGGCGGTGCGCGCCGGTGCCGGCAATATGGATCTGCTGGTCGCGCTCGGCACCTCGGCGGCGTACTTTCTGTCGATCTGGCAGATGGCCGAGGCTGGCGATGCCATGCCGCATCTCTATTTCGAAAGCGCGGCCGTGGTGATCACGCTGGTGCGGCTGGGCAAGTGGCTCGAGACACGGGCCAAGCGTCAGACGGCCGACGCGATCCGCGCGCTGGCTGCCTTGCGCCCCGATACCGCGCAGGTACGCCGCAACGGCGTGGAGCAGACCGTGCCGCTGGCCAGCGTGCGTGTTGGCGATGAGATCGTCGTGCGTCCCGGCGAGCGGATTCCGGTAGACGCCGATGTCGTGGAAGGCAGCAGCCATGCCGACGAATCGATGCTGACCGGGGAATCGGTACCCGTGCCCAAGCAGCCCGGCGACAGGTTGACCGGTGGCTCGATCAACTATGACGGGTTGCTCGTGGCACGCACGGCGGCCGTCGGCGCCGAGACCGTACTGGCGAAGATCATCCGCATGGTCGAACATGCCCAGGCCGCGAAGGCGCCGATTCAGCGCATGGTCGATCAGGTCAGCGCGGTCTTTGTACCAATCGTGCTGGTCATCGCGCTGGCGACACTGCTTGGCTGGGGCCTGGTCATGGGCGACTGGACTACCGCATTGCTCAATGCCGTGGCGGTGCTCGTGATCGCCTGCCCATGCGCGCTGGGTCTGGCCACGCCGACCGCGATCATGGCGGGCACTGGCGCCGGCGCCCGCGCGGGCATCCTGATCAAGGACGCAGAGGCGCTCGAGGTGGCGCATCGTGTATCGGTAGTGGCTTTCGACAAGACCGGGACGCTGACCGTGGGCAAGCCCGAGGTGGTGGCGCTGCATGCCGCCGATGGCGATGAGCCCGCATTGCTCGCGAAGCTGGCTGCACTCCAGGCCGGCAGCGAGCATCCGCTGGCGCGCGCGGTGACGACGCTTGCCACGGCACGTGGCATCACCGCGCCAGCGGCCACTGACGTGCGCGCGCTGCCGGGACGCGGTATCGCCGGCATCGTTGCATGGCAGGCGCTGCAACTCGGCAGCGATGGCCTGCGTGCCTCGTTGCAGGCCGATGCGGGGGCGCTGCAGACCGATGCCGAGCGGCTGCGTGGCGAAGGCCGCACCGTCTCCTGGCTGATCGATACGGACCAGCGCCGCGTGCTGGGGCTGGTGGCATTCGGCGACGCGATCAAGCCGGGCGCCGCTGCCGCGATCGCACGCCTGCGTGAGGCCGGCATCCACACGGTGATGCTGACGGGCGACAACGCAGGCGCCGCGGCGCGTGTGGGTAAGCAACTGGGGCTCGACGAAGTGCAGGCCGAGGTGATGCCGGAAGACAAGGCCGCGCGCGTCGTCGCGCTCAAGCGAGGTGGCGAAGCCGTGGTGGCGATGGTGGGCGACGGCATCAACGATGCCCCCGCGCTGGCGGCGGCCGATGTCGGCATCGCCATGTCCACTGGCACGGACGTGGCGATGCACGCGGCCGGCATCACGCTGATGCGGGGCGACCCGGCGCTGGTTGCCGATGCGCTGGCCGTGTCGCATCGCACGGTGCGCAAGATCCGCCAGAACCTGTTCTGGGCGTTCATCTACAACGTGATCGGCATTCCGCTCGCGGCGGCCGGTCTGCTCAATCCGGTCGTGGCGGGCGCCGCCATGGCATTTTCAAGTGTCAGCGTGGTCAGCAACGCACTGCTGCTGCGCCGCTGGCATCCGCTCGCAGGTAGTGGACACAAGGAGGTCACGCAATGAACATCGGAGAAGCCGCGGAAGCCTCGGGCGTTTCCGCCAAGATGATTCGCCACTACGAGTCGATCGGACTAGTCGATGCGCCGCCGCGCAGCGAGGGTGGGTATCGGCGGTATGACGAACGCGCGGTGCACACCTTGCGCTTCGTGCGGCGGGCCCGTAATCTCGGATTCTCGCTCGACGAGATTCGCGGTCTGTTGTCGCTGTGGCATGACCGGGCGCGCGCCAGTGCGGATGTGAAGGCGCTGACGCTCAAGCACGTGGCCGACCTGGAAGTCCGCATCGCCGAACTTGCTGCGATGCGCGACACGCTGCGGTCGCTGGCCGAAGCGTGCACGGGCGATGACCGGCCCGACTGCCCGATCCTGTCGGATATGGCCCGTGCCGACAGCGAGGATCGCCCGGCCTGCCATCACTGAGTGCTGGCGGCTCGGGGCCGGGGGAGCGCAGGCGTCAGCGGTACTGAAGGATCCAGATCCAGATAACCAACAACAAGCAGGCGTACCCGACGAGGAGACGTGTGGGATGAATGAACCTGTGACCGCCACTGGCCTGCCAGGCGCGCGCGAATCCGCCGTAACCAGAGCCGTACCCACCGAGACACGCCAACGAATGCGCGATGGCACCGAGCTGCTGCTGCGCACCTGGCTGCCCGATCCCCAACGCTTTGCCGAGCCGCTTGGCACGGTGCTGCTGGTGCATGGGCTGGCCGAGCATAGCGGGCGCTATGGCCATGTTGCAGCAGCGCTCTGCGCGCTCGGCCTGCGCGTGCGGGCCTACGACCATCGCGGCCACGGCGGGAGTGGCGGGCCGCGCATGGTGGCGCCCACGCCGGACAGCTATCTCGACGATCTGGCCGAAATCTACGATGGTGCAATGCGGCAATGGAACGAATTGCCGATCGTGCTCGGGCACAGCATGGGCGGACTCATTGCTGCGCGCTTTGCCACCGCGCGCGTGCGGCCGATCCGCGCGCTGGTGCTGTCGTCGCCCGCGCTGGCGCTTCGCCTGTCCAATTCTATGCTTACGATGCATCGAGTACTACTTGCTTTGATGCCGCGTATTCGTGTGCCGAATCCCATTGATGCCCGGCTGTTGTCCCACGATGTCGATGTGGGGCGCGCATATCGCACCGATCCGCTGGTGCAGGGGACGATCAGCGCCAGCGTGCTGGAGACATTCATCCGGGGAATGCCGCAGGCCCTGGCTGATGCGCCGCGGCTGGAAGCGCCCATGCTGATGCTCGTGGGTGGCGCGGACCGCATCGTCGATCCGGAGGGCAGCCGCATCTTCTTCGAGAGCGCGCCAGAGGATCTGCGCGAGATGGTCTGGTTCGACACTGGCTATCACGAGATCTTCAACGAAGCCGAGCCGTTGCGCGGCGAGGTGTTTGCGGCACTGACTCGCTGGCTGCGGCAGCGACTGGAGACTCCGGCAAAGCACTGACGGCGGAAGCACCCCGAGTCGTGCGATGATTTCGGGCATTCCAGCAGTAACTGCCGGTGTCTGAATAGGATCGCAGGGAAATGGAGACGTTCGACTACATCATCGTGGGTGCGGGTTCGGCGGGTTGTGTGCTGGCCAACCGGCTGACGCAGGACAGCGATGTCAACGTGCTGCTGCTCGAAGCGGGCGGCAAGGACGACTATCACTGGATTCATATTCCGGTCGGCTATCTCTATTGCATCGGCAATCCGCGCACCGACTGGCTCTATCGCACCGTGGCCGAAGCCGGCCTGAACGGCCGCTCGCTCGGCTATCCGCGTGGCCGCGTGCTGGGCGGGTCATCGTCGATCAACGGCATGATCTATATGCGTGGCCAGCGCGAGGACTACGACGACTGGGCACGCATCACTGGCGATGACGGCTGGCGCTGGGACAACGTGCTGCCGTTCTTCAAACGCAGCGAGGACCATCACCGTGGCGCGAACGAGTTCCACGGCGCCGGTGGCGAATGGCGCGTGGAAGCGCAGCGGCTGCGCTGGGAAATCCTCGAGTGCTTCATCGAGGCCGCCGAGCAGGCTGGCATTCCCCGTACCGACGATTTCAATCGCGGCGACAACTTCGGCGTGGGCTATTTCGAGGTCAACCAGCGTCGCGGCATTCGATGGAATACGTCGAAGGCGTTCTTGCGCCGTGCGGCGGAACGGCCCAACCTGACCATCGTCACCGGCGCGCAGGTTAGCGCGTTGACGTTCGATAGCCCGGACGGCCTGCGCTGCACCGGCGTGCAATACCTGGGCGGTGGCCAGCCACACGAGGCGCGCGCGAAGCAGGAGGTGATACTTGCTGCCGGCGCGATTGGCTCGCCGCAGTTGCTGGAGCTCGCGGGCATCGGCCAGCCAGACCGGCTGCAGGCGCTGGGCATCCGCGTGCGCCACGCGCTGCGCGGCGTGGGCGAGAATCTGCAGGATCACCTGCAGTTGCGTTCGGTGGTCAAGGTCCAGGGCGTGCGCACGCTCAACACGCAGGCGGCGCATTGGTGGGGCAAGCTTGGCATCGGCCTGCAATACGCCTTCAACCAGAGCGGGCCGATGAGCATGGCGCCGTCGCAACTCGGCGCGTTCGCGCGCAGCGATCCCGAGCAGCCTCGCGCCAATATCGAATACCACGTGCAGCCGCTGTCGCTGGACAAGTTCGGCGATCCATTGCACAGCTTCAATGCCTTCACGGCGAGCGCCTGCAATCTGCGGCCCACGTCGCGCGGCAGCGTGCATATCGAAGAAGCCGATTTCCGTCGCGCGCCATTGATCGCGCCGAACTATCTGTCCACTGAGGAAGACCGCAAGGTCGCCGCCGATTCGATCCGCCTGACGCGGCGCATCGTGTCATCGCCGGCATTGGCGCGCTACAAGCCGCAGGAGTATCTGCCCGGCGCGACATTCCAGACCGACGAGGAACTGGCGGAAGCTGCTGGCGCGATCGGCACGACAATCTTCCATCCCGTTGGCACTTGCCGGATGGGTGGCGCGGACGATGCCGACGCGGTCGTCGACAACCGCCTTCGCGTGCGGGGTATCAGTGGTCTGCGCGTGGTCGATGCGTCGGTGATGCCGTTGATCACGTCCGGCAATACGAACTCGCCGACGATCATGATTGCCGAGCGTGCCAGCGATATGATCCGCGCGGATCGCAAGGCAAGCGCTGGTAATCCGGACATCGTCACGGCGCCGTCACCAGCAGTCACTGCATAGTCAGTATGCGGTGCAACACGCACCGCATGAAGACCGGCCGATTACATCATCGTCACGCCGTTTCGACGTCTCTCGCAGACATCGGTACGCGCTCGCACGTCTGTCGTGTGGGTGACATATCGTGCATGTATTACGCCTAGTGCAAACCCCGATGTTTTGCGACGCAGCAGGCGCACACAATAGTCGCCGGCATATCGGTGCCGCAGACTCCACTTGGTGCTGCGCCACCGCGCCAGTCCGGCAGCCGCGCCGAATCACACCTACAAAGCGGCAACCATGGCGACACAGCGCCGGAGTTCGAACCATTGTCAGTTGCCGGCCAAAATCCGGCATCGCAGCAAGAGGGCGGGCAGGAGACTATGACTCAGGAAACCATCCTGGAAACGAAGAACCTGACGAAGGAATTCAAAGGGTTCACTGCGGTAAGCGACGTCAATCTGCGGGTGCGGCGCGGTTCGATTCACGCATTGATCGGACCGAATGGCGCGGGCAAGACCACCTGTTTCAATCTGCTCACGAAATTCCTGGAGCCGACGACCGGCACGATCCTGTTCAACGGCATCGACATCACGCGCGAGAAGCCCGCGCAGATCGCACGCCGGGGCGTGATCCGCTCGTTCCAGATTTCGGCCGTGTTCCCGCACCTGACCGTGCGCGAGAACGTGCGCATCGGCCTGCAGCGCCAGCTTGGCACCGCGTTCCAGTTCTGGCGTAGCGAGCGTTCGCTCGACGTGCTCAACGGGCGCGCGATGGAACTGCTCGATCAGGTGGGCCTGACCGAGTACGCCGAGACCGTCACCGTCAATCTTCCCTATGGCCGCAAGCGCGCGCTGGAGATCGCCACCACGCTGGCGATGGAGCCGGAGCTGATGCTGCTCGACGAGCCCACGCAGGGTATGGGCCATGAGGACGTGGACCGCGTGACGCAGTTGATCAAGAAAGTATCCGCCGGCCGCACGATCCTGATGGTCGAGCACAACATGAGCGTGGTGTCGTCGATCGCCGACAAGATCACGGTGTTGCAGCGCGGCGCGATCCTGGCCGAAGGCCCGTACGCGGAGGTGTCGAAGGACCCGCGCGTGATGGAAGCGTACATGGGCACGGCTGACGCCGAGCTGCAGGGCGCGCACTAAGGGAGACGGACCATGGCGAACGACAACACTCCCGCGCTAGAGATCAAGGACCTGCACGCCTGGTACGGCGAGTCGCACATCCTGCATGGCGTGGACCTGACCGTGAACCGCGGCGAAGTGGTCACGCTGCTGGGCCGCAACGGCGCGGGCCGCACCACGACCATGCGCGCGATCATGGGCCTGACCGGCGCACGCAAGGGATCGATCAAGGTCAACGGACACGAGACGATCGGCCTGCCCACGCACAAGATCGCGCACTTCGGCATCGGCTACTGCCCGGAAGAGCGGGCGATCTTCTCGAGCCTGTCGTGCGAGGAAAACCTGTTGCTGCCGCCGATGCTCAAGGGCGCCAACGCAGGCAAGGGGATGAGCGAGGCCGAGATCTACGAGATGTTCCCGAACCTCAAGGAGCGGCGCCAGAGCCAGGGCACGCGCCTCTCGGGCGGGGAGCAGCAGATGTTGGCGGTGGGCCGCATCTTGCGCACTGGCGCGAACCTGCTGCTGCTCGACGAGATTTCCGAAGGCCTGGCGCCGGTCATCGTGCAGGCGCTGGCCCGCATGATCCTGATGCTCAAGAAGAAGGGCTACACGGTGGTGATGGTGGAGCAGAACTTCCGCTTCGCCGCGCCGCTGGCTGACCGCTTCTACGTGATGGAGCACGGCGCGATCGTCGAACGCTTCGCCGCGAACGAGCTGCAGGCCAAGATGCCCGTGCTCAACGAACTGCTTGGGGTCTGATCGACGGCGCCGCGCCTGCGGTGCCGTGGTCGCATTTAACTCGCATTGGTGGCAGGAACGGGCGGCGTGACTGCGCTGCCGCAACTCAGGAGACAACAAATGAAGATGACTCGACTGGCCGTCGCAGTGGCGGCGACTGTCCTTGGTGCGTTTGCAGGCGGCGCTTCGGCGCAGGTTTCGGGTGACACGGTAAAGATCGGCTACATCACCGACATGTCGGGCCTGTACGCCGACATCGACGGCCCGGGCGGCCTGGAAGCGGTAAAGATGGCCATCGAGGATCACGGTGGCAAGGTGCTGGGCAAGCCGATCGAACTGGTTTCGGCTGACCACCAGAACAAGGCCGACATCGCCGCCTCGAAGGCGCGCGAGTGGATGGACCAGCAGGGTCTGGACATGCTGCTGGGCGGCACCAACTCGGCTACCGGCCTGGCCATGAACAAGGTGGCGCAGGAAAAGAAGCGCGTCTACTTCAACGTGGGCGCGGGCACTGCCCGACTGACGAACGAAGAGTGCTCGCCGTACACGGTGCACTACGCCTATGACACGGTGGCGCTGGCCAAGGGCACCGGCAGCGCTGTGGTCAAGCAGGGCGGCAAGAAGTGGTTCTTCCTGACTGCCGACTACGCATTCGGTCATTCGCTCGAGAACGACACGGCAGCCGTGGTGAAGGCCAATGGCGGCACGGTGGTGGGTTCGGTGCGCCACCCGCTGTCGGCATCGGACTTCTCGTCGTTCCTGCTGCAGGCACAGGCGTCGAAGGCTGACATCCTGGGCCTGGCCAACGCTGGCGGCGACACGATCAACTCGATCAAGGCGGCCAAGGAATTCGGCATCACGAAGAACATGAAGATCGCCGGCCTGCTGATGTTCATCAACGACATTCACTCGCTGGGTCTGAAGAACACCGAAGGCCTGCTGATGACCGACAGCTGGTACTGGGACATGAACGACGACACGCGCAAATTCGCGAACCGCTTCTTCGGCAAGATGAAGAAGATGCCGAGCAGCCTGCAGGCCGCTGACTACTCCGCGATCAGCACGTACCTGAAGGCCGTGGAAGCCGCCAAGACCGATGATCCGGACAAGGTCATGGCCGAGCTGAAGAAGATGAAGATCAGCGACTTCTACAACAAGAGCTACATCCGTGCCGATGGCCGCAACATCCACGACATGTACCTGATGCAGGTGAAGGCGCCGGCCGATTCGAAGAAGCCGTGGGACTACCTGAAGATCGTGACGACGATCCCGGGCGACCAGGCGTTCACGACGCCGGCCGAGTCGAAGTGCGCGCTGTTGAAGAAGTAAGCGAAGTAGGCGAACCCGAGATGGTTTGCTCCCCTCTCCCGCGTACGGGTGAGGGGCAGGGGGAGAGGGTCAGCGCATCAGTATGCGAGGGCGGCAATTTGGTCCGCCAGACGCTCTCCCCCGACCCCTCTCCCACTTGTGGGAGAGGGGAGACCCAGAAGGCAATCTAAGCCATGGATATTTTCGGAATACCGCTACCCGCCATGCTGTCCCAGCTGCTGCTGGGCCTGGTCAACGGCGCCTTCTACGCGATGCTGAGCCTTGGGCTGGCCGTGATCTTCGGCCTGCTCAACGTGATCAACTTCGCGCACGGCGCGCTCTTCATGCTCGGTGCCGTGCTGGCATGGGCGGGCATGGAGTACGTCGGACTCAATTACTGGGTGATGCTGATCCTCTCGCCGCTCGTGGTCGGCGTGCTGGGCGTCATCATCGAGAAGACGATGCTGCGCTGGATCTACAAGCTCGATCACATCTACGGCTTGCTGCTCACGCTGGGCATCACGCTGGTGATCGAAGGCGTGTTCCGCTCGATCTACGGGGTGTCGGGGCTGCCGTACTCGGCGCCCGATGCGCTGCAGGGCGCGACCGATCTCGGATTCATGATCCTGCCGAACTATCGTGCATGGGTGGTGGCCGCGTCGATCGTGGTGTGCCTGGCCACTTGGTTCGTGATCGAGAAGACCAAGCTCGGCGCGTACCTTCGCGCTGGCACCGAGAACCCCAAGATCGTCGAGGCGTTCGGTATCAACGTGCCGCTGATGGTCACGCTGACCTACGGCTTCGGCGTGGCGCTGGCAGCGTTTGCCGGCGTGCTGGCGGCACCGGTCATCCAGGTGTCGCCGCTGATGGGCCAGAACCTGATCATCATCGTGTTCGCGGTGGTGGTGATCGGCGGCATGGGCTCGATCATGGGATCGATCATCACGGGCCTGGGGCTCGGTGTGATCGAAGGCCTGACCAAGGTGTTCTACCCTGAGGCATCGTCGACCGTGGTGTTCTTCATCATGGTGATCGTGCTGATGCTGCGCCCGGCAGGGCTGTTCGGGAGGGAAAAGTGATGAGTGGACCGACCGGACAAACGACGACGGCCGTGGAGGCCAAGGGCTTCAAGGAAGGAACGGGCGTGCAGAAGAAAGTGTTGTATGGCCTGCTGTTGCTGGGCCTGATCGCGGCGCCGCTGGCCGGTGCCTACCCGGTGTTCGTGCTCAAGGTGCTGTGCTTCGCGCTGTTCGCGTGCGCCTTCAATCTACTGATCGGCTTCACGGGCCTGCTGTCGTTCGGCCACGCGGCGTTCTTCGGCGGCGCGGGCTATGCGGCAGGGCACGCGATGAAGGTCTGGGGCGTGACACCCGAACTCGGCCTGATCTTCGGCACGCTGAGCGGCGCGGCGATCGGCTACGTGGTGGGTTCGCTGGCGATTCGCCGCCAGGGCATCTACTTCTCGATGATCACACTGGCGCTGGCGCAGATGCTGTTCTTCTTCTGCCTGCAGGTGCCGATGACGGGTGGTGAGGACGGGCTGCAGGGCATTCCGCGCGGCAAGCTGCTTGGCGTGCTGCCGCTCTCCGACGACCTGACCCTCTACTACGTGGCCCTGGTCATCATCGTGGCGGCGTTCGCGCTGATCGTGCGCACGGTGCACTCGCCGTTCGGCCAAATCTTGAAGGCCATCCGCGAGAACGAGCCGCGTGCCATTTCTCTGGGTTACGATGTCGACCGCTTCAAGCTGCTGGCCTTCGTGCTTTCGGCAGCGCTCTCCGGTCTGGCTGGCTCGATCAAGGCGCTGGTGCTCGGCTTCGAGACGCTGACGGACGTGCACTGGTCGATGTCGGGCTCGGTGATCCTGATGACGCTGGTGGGCGGCCTGGGCACACTGTCCGGCCCGATCGTCGGTGCGTTCGTGGTGGTGGCGCTCGAGAACAAGCTGGGCGATATCGGCACGTTCCTGGCCTCGGTGACCGGCCTCGACTGGTTCAATTCGCTGGGCGAATCGGTGACGATGGTGACGGGCGTGATCTTCGTGATCTGCGTGCTGACCTTCCGCCGCGGGATCATGGGCGAGCTGATCGCACTCACGAGCCGGAAGAAATAGCAAGGGTGTGAAGACGGGTCGACATGCCCGATTTTGGGGCTAGGGTTATTGCTGACTTGTTTCATACGCACCGCTTCGTTACATTCCATATACGGTTTTCGCAGGTTACTTGGAGGCGGAAGCGAGGAGACGACAGGCGCGCACCCGGTGTCGGGTAGCAGCAGCCAATACGATAAAAGGGCGTTGCCGGGTGATCCCCAGCAACGCCTTTTTCATTTCTGGCGCCGAAATATCAACTTTCAGTCACTTCCCCGGCATCCTTGTCGATCGGAAGTGCGGATCATGCAACTTCGGCATGACCACCCGCAAAGCCCCATGCGACAATGCCGGCCAGCTTCCAAGGCCCGGTCATGTCTGTCCATCCCGACTCCCCGATTCCCATTGAAACGCAGCGCTGGGTACGCCCAGGCGTGGCGGCCGACGCGCCCGTCCTGGATGCGTGGCTGATGGCACGTGCGCCACTGGCGGTGCCCGAGGCGCGTGGGCGGCGGCTGGCGCTGGATGCCTTGCTGGAGCAGGGCGGACACGGCATCTGCCTGATGGCAGGCACCGACGCGGTGCGCGCGCTATTGCCCATAGTGCTTGTCCACAGCTTGTCCACAGGTGGACGGGTGGCAATGGCGACCGAGTGGTGGCCGCCGGAATCCGGCGATGCCGACGACTGGCTGGCCGAATGCTGCATCGTGCTGGCCGAGTGGTGCCGGGCTCACGGCATCCGTCACGCCATGCTGGCACCTGGACTGATCGCCGATGCCGCGCGCGCGCCAGCCGGCTTCGTGCGAGGGGCTGAAGGCCTCTGGCGCGGCAACCTCGTACCGACAGCCAAGCATCTGGGCTGACAGGCGCTTCCGAACCCTTCCTGATTGTTCATCCATGGAGTTTGTCTTTCTGGCCGCGGCCGCCTTTCTGGCCGGAATGATCGATGCCGTCGCTGGCGGCGGCGGGCTGGTGCAGGTACCGGCGCTGTTTTCCACCTACCCCAATATGTCGCCCGCCACGCTGATAGGCACCACCAAGGTGGCGTCGCTGGCGGGCACCGCCAACGCCGCGGCACGCTATGCGCGCAAGGTGCGGATCTACTGGGGCGCCACGGCCCCGGCAATGCTTGCCGCGTTCGTGATGGCGATGGCCGGCGCCTGGACCCTGACCAAGATTCCGGCCGAGCCGCTGCGCAAGGCATTGCCGCTGGTGTTGCTGGTGCTGCTGATCTACACCGTAGCCAAGAAGAACCTGGGCGCCGAGCATGCGCCAACCCTGACGGGGATGCGCGAGCGCGTGGCCGCCTTGCTCGCGGGCGCGGTGATCGGCTTCTATGACGGTGCCTTTGGTCCGGGCACCGGCAGCTTCCTGATGATCGTATTCGTACGGGTGTTTGGTTACGACTTTCTGCACGCATCGGCGTCGGCCAAGATCGTCAACCTGGCCACCAATCTCGCGGCGCTGCTGCTGCTGGCATCCAAGGGACATATCTGGTGGCAGCTCGGCCTGATCATGGCAGCGGCCAACGTTGCGGGCAGCCAGGTGGGCAGCAAGCTTGCGCTGCGCCATGGCAGCGGCTTCGTGCGCAAGGTGTTCATCGCCGTGGTGAGCGCGCTGATCCTGAAGACGGCCTACGACGCATTCCTGCGTTGAGCATGGTGGTCGGCGTGGGGCAATAGGGGGAGCAACAACCCTCGACTGTTGCGCTCGCGCGGCTGCGGGTTAATCCCGCTTTCGCTACAAGACCGCTGTGTTAGACTCAATTCGCATTCCCGACCGAGCGGTCGGGAAATGCAGCTGCGCAACCGGGGGTAAAAAGCGCAGGACGGGAAAAAACGGGGCGATCTTCGACGTTCCCGATAGTGACGCGGATGCCGGCGCTGCATCTGCCAGAGAGCCCGAACAACGGGCCGCAACAAAAAACTGGAGGCATCCGCCGGCCGGAAGCCGGCGGATGCCTTTTTCCGTTTTTGGAACCGAAGGAGACGCAATGACATTCAAGCGTGCCAGCTTGCTGGCTCTTGCCGCCGCCAGCCTGTTCGCCGGCGCAGCCAACGCCCAGGTGAAGGTTGGAGTCACGGTATCGGCCACGGGCCCTGCCGCATCGCTCGGCATTCCCGAGAAGAATACGTTCACGCTGCTGCCGAAGGAGATCGCGGGCAAGAAGATCGAGTACATCGTGCTCGACGACGCCACCGACACGACCACGGCGGTCAAGAACACGCGCAAGCTGATCAGCGAGGACAAGGTGGACGTGGTGGTGGGTTCCACCGTGACGCCGAACTCGCTGGCGATGGTGGACGTTGCCGCCGAGAGTGAAACGCCGATGATCTCGATGGCCGCGTCGGCGCGCATTATCGAACCGATGGATGCCAAGCGCGCGTGGATCTTCAAGACGCCGCAGAACGACTCGCACATGGCTACCGCCATTGCCGAGCACATGACCAACAACAACGTGAAGACGGTGGCGTTCATCGGCTTCGCGGATGCCTATGGCGATAGCTGGGGTCAGGAGTTCGCCAAGGTCGCCGAGATGCGCAAGATCAAGGTGGTCGCCAACGAACGGTTTGCGCGCACCGATAACTCTGTGACCGGGCAGGTGCTGAAGATGATGGGCGCCAATCCGGATGCGGTGCTGATCGCTGGTTCGGGTACGCCGGCCGCGCTGCCGGAGAAGGCGCTCAAGGAGCGCGGCTACAAGGGCAAGATCTACCAGACGCACGGTGTGGCCAACCCCGACTTCCTGCGCGTGTGCGGCAAGGACTGCGAAGGCACGTTCCTGCCTGCCGGCCCGCTGCTGGTGGCCGAGCAACTGCCTGACAGCAATCCGGTCAAGAAGCCGGCCCTGACGTACAAGACGGCTTACGAAAAGGCCTTTGGCGGTCAAGTGTCGACGTTCGGTGGCCATGCCTGGGACGCGGGCCTGCTGCTGCAGAACGCGATTCCTGAGGCGCTCAAGAAAGGTCAGCCCGGCACGAAGGAGTTCCGCAAGGCGCTGCGCGATGCGCTCGAGAAGACCACGAACCTGCCGGTGTCGCACGGCATCATCAACATGACCCCCACCGACCACCTCGGCATGGACCAGCGCGCGCGCGTGATGGTGCAGATCGTCGACGGCAAGTGGAAGCTGCAGAAGTAAGCGGGAGATAAGTCGCGCGGGGTAAGCGTGGTACGGAAGGGCGCATGGAGTTTGCCATGCGCCCTTTTTTTACCTCCGCATCCGGGCGACTACGTTTGACGGCAGTGGAGGCAGCAGCGGGAATCGCGTTGCCTTGCATCATCCATGACAACGAGTAGACACGAGTAGACAATGGACCTATCGATTGCGGCCATTCTGGCGCAGGACGGCATCACCTCCGGCGCGATCTACGCGCTGCTGGCACTGGCGCTGGTGCTGGTGTTCTCGGTGACGCGCGTCATCTTCATCCCCCAGGGCGAGTTTGTTGCATACGGCGCGCTGACGCTTGCAGCGATGCAGGCCGGCCACGCACCCAAGACGACGTGGCTGTTGCTCACGATGGGCGTGCTGACGTTTCTCTATGAGTGCGTGACCGTGATGCGCAGCCCCGAGTTGCGCAGTACCGCACCGCGGAGGCTGGCGATTCTCGCGGGCAAGTACCTGCTGTTTCCCGGTGCTGTGCATCTGGTGGTGCAGCAGTATGGTGGTCAACCCTTGCCGATGCTCGCGCAGATCGCGCTGACGTTGCTCATTGTGATTCCGCTTGGACCGATGCTGTATCGGCTCGCGTACCAGCCCTTGGCGGAGGCGAGCACGCTGGTGCTGCTGATCGTATCCGTTGGGGTGCATTTCGCATTGGTGGGCTTGGGGCTCGTGATGTTCGGCGCGGAAGGGTCGCGCACGACGGCGTTCTCCGATGCGCGCTTCGAAGTCGGCAGTCTCACCATATCGGGGCAAAGCCTCTGGGTCGTGGCGGTGTCGGCAGTGCTGATCGGCGCGCTCTGGTTCTACTTCGATCGCACGCTGCAGGGCAAGGCATTGCGTGCCACGGCGGTGAACCGGCTTGGCGCGCGTCTGGTCGGCATCGGTACCACGCAGGCGGGCCGCCTGTCGTTCACGCTGGCTGCGGCGATGGGTGCGCTGTGCGGCATCCTGATCGCGCCGCTGACGACGATCTACTACGAGTCCGGATTCCTGGTTGGTCTCAAGGGCTTCGTCGGAGCGATCGTCGGCGGTCTTGTCAGCTATCCGGTGGCCGCGCTTGGTGCGCTGCTGGTGGGGCTGCTTGAATCGTATTCGTCGTTCTGGGCCAGCGCGTTCAAGGAGGTGATCGTCTTCACGCTGATCCTTCCGGTGCTGTTGTGGCGCTCGCTCACGAGCCGGCATGTCGAGGAAGAGGAGTAAGCCATGACGATGCTCACCGACAAGCAGATGGAGAAGGACATGGGTTCGCGTGAAGCGCCGGCAGTTCGCGGCACGGGCGCATTGCGCAATCGCATTGCGACGCTGGCATTCGTCATCGTGCTGGCGTTGCTGCCGGTGCTGCCGACACCGGAGTTCTGGATCACGCTCGGCAACTACATTGGTCTGTACAGCATCGTGGCGATCGGGCTGGTGCTGCTGACGGGCGTTGGCGGCATGACGTCGTTCGGGCAGGCCGCGTTCGTCGGGCTCGGTGCGTACAGCACGGCATACCTGACCACACAGTTCGGGCTCTCGCCGTGGATCGGTCTGGTCGTGGGTCTGATCATCACGGTGCTGTGCGCCTATGTCATCGGATTGATCACGATGCGCATGTCCGGGCACTACCTGCCGCTGGCCACGATCGCGTGGGGACTGTCGCTGTTCTTCCTGTTCGGCAATCTCGATTTCCTTGGCAAGTACGATGGCCTGAACGGCATTCCCGTGCTGTCGCTGTTCGGCATCGAGTTGCAATCGGGCCGCTCGATGTTCTATCTGATCTGGGCGGTGGTGTTGCTCGCCGTGGTGGCGATGCACAACCTGCTGAACTCGCGCCCGGGCCGTGCCATTCGCGCACTGAAGGGCGGTGGCACGATGGCCGAGGCGATGGGCGTGAACACCGCTTGGATGAAGGTGGTGATCTTCGTCGTGGCGGCGATGCTGGCCTGTGTGTCGGGCTTCCTGTATGCGCATCTGCAACGCGCCGTGAATCCGACGCCGTTCGGTCTCAACTACGGCATCGAGTACCTGTTCATGGCCGTCGTCGGCGGTGTGGGTCATGTCTGGGGCGCGGTGCTGGGCGCAGGCGTGCTGACGATCCTCAAGGACGTGCTGCAAGGGCTGCTGCCGAAGCTGCTTGGCTCCGACGGCAACTTCGAGATCATCGTCTTCGGCGTGCTGCTCGTGCTGCTGCTGCAGCACGCGCGCGATGGCATCTGGCCATTCATACGCAAGCTGATGCCGGCCGGGCCACCGGTGCTGGCCCCTGATACTGCGCCGCCGTTGCCGGTGCGGCAGAAGCCCGAGACCGGCGAGCTGATTCTGGACGTGCGCGCGGTGCGCAAGCAGTTCGGCGGGCTCGTGGCGGTGAACGACGTGAGCTTTCAGGTGAGGGCCGGCGAGATCATCGGCCTGATCGGCCCGAATGGCGCGGGCAAGTCGACGACGTTCAACCTGGTGACCGGCGTGCTGCCGCTGACATCGGGCGAAGTGCGCTATCGGGGCGACGTGATCTCCGGTTTGCCGTCGCGCGAGATCGTCAAGCGCGGTGTGGGCCGGACCTTCCAGCACGTGCATTTGTTGCCGACGATGACGGTGCTCGAGAACGTTGCCATCGGCGCCCATCTGCGCGGCGATTTCCGTGCGCAGGGCGGTGTGTCGGCGGCGATCCTGCGCATGAACAAGATGGAGGAGCAGAAGCTGCTGTTCGAGGCGAAGCGCCAGCTGGAGCGCGTTGGACTGGCCGACTGCATGTACCTCGAAGCTGGCAGCCTTGCGCTGGGTCAGCAACGCATCCTGGAGATCGCGCGCGCATTGTGTTGCGATCCCGCGCTGCTGCTGCTCGACGAGCCTGCCGCGGGGCTGCGCTACAAGGAGAAGCAGGCGTTGGCGGACCTGCTGCGCAAGCTGAAGGGCGAGGGCATGAGCGTGCTGCTTGTCGAGCATGACATGGACTTCGTGATGAACCTGACCGACCGGCTCGTGGTGATGGAATTCGGCACGCGCATCGCCGAAGGTGTGCCGGAGGAGGTGCAGAAGAATCCGGCAGTGCTGGAAGCCTATCTGGGCGGCATTGATTGAGGCTATGAGATGAGTCTGATTCTGGAAGTGAAGGACTTGCATGTCCGCTACGGGAAGGTCGAGGCGGTGCATGGCGCGAACCTCAAGGTGGAGGCCGGCAAGATCGTGACCGTGATCGGGCCGAACGGGGCCGGCAAGTCGACGATGCTGAATGCCGTGATGGGCGCGCTGCCCGTCAGCGGGTCATCGAGCGGCTCGGTTCGGTTCCTCGGCCACGACATGGCGGGGATTCCCGTGGAGGGGCGTGTGTCGCGTGGGATGTGCCTGGTGCCGGAGAAGCGTGAACTGTTCGCGTCGATGAGCGTCGAGGACAACCTGCTGCTCGGCGCATTCCGGCGCAAGCGCGCTGGGGAACGCAACTATCTGGACCAGAAGGATGTGGTGTACGACCTGTTCCCGCGTCTGCGGGAGCGTGCGAAGCAGGAGGCGGGCACGCTGTCCGGTGGCGAGCGCCAGATGCTCGCCGTGGGGCGCGCGCTGATGGCCAAGCCGCAGTTGCTGATGCTCGATGAGCCGAGCCTTGGTCTCGCGCCGCTGATCGTCAAGGAGATCTTCCACATCATCCACAACCTTCGACAAACCGGCGTGGCGACGCTGCTGATCGAACAGAACGCGCGGGCGGCGTTGCAGGTGGCTGACTACGGGTATGTGATCGAGACCGGCGACATGGCTATGGAAGGGGAAGCGTCGGCGTTGGCGAGCAATCCAAAGGTGATCGAGACGTATCTGGGGCTGACGAAGAAAGCGGCCTGACCTGCTTTTATATTCTTATGTTTGATTGACGACGCCAATATGGCGTCGTTTTTATTTGTTTATCATATAGTAAGCCGATGATCATTCATGCAATAGATATATAGTTGATATTACTTCGAGCCGATATCTATCGCGGCGGCTGAGAGCAGCCAATCTCGAAAGGCAGTCAGGGCAGGATGGTCACGTCTCTCGCGTGGCGCGCACAGGAAGTAACCGCGATTGAGCCGGATCGGCAGATCGAAAGGCGCGATGACCTGGCCAGCCTGCAGTGCATCGCGCACCAGGCACCTCTGCAAGACCGCCACGCCCATGTCTGCCTTCACGGCCTCGAGCAGGATCGAGACCTGGTCGAAGCCCCTGGCAAGCGTCGGCGCAGCACTGGGTACGCCAGCCGCGCGCAGCCAGTTCTGCCAGTTCGCGGGTGCGGTGGTGTGGTAGAGCAAGGGTTCGTCGAGCAATTCGTCCGGCGATTGCCACTGCCGCGTCTCGGCGCGGGCAGGGTGGCAGACCGGCACCATTTCACGTCCGATCACATAATCGGCCTGCCAGCCCGGCCACTGGCCCGCTTCGCCCGCCAGGATTGCGGCATCCGGCCGGGCGCCGGAGAAGTCCTCGTCGCGCCGATAGGGGACGAAGTCCAGGTGAATCTCTGGATGGCGACGCTGGAAGTCCGGCAGGCGCGGAACGAGCCAGACACTGGCCAGTGTGGGGACGGCGGACAGGATCAGATGATGGCGGCGATCCGTCGCAAGCATGGATGCGCTGGCGGTCTCAATGGCTGCCAAGTGCACCGCGATCGCCTCCAGGTAGCTGCGGCCGGCGTCGGTCAGGGTCAGGCGATGGGCGTTGCGATGGATCAGCGGTTGGCCGAAGTGGGATTCCAGACGAGATATCGCCCGGCTGATGGCGCCCTGGGTGACGCACAGTGTCTCGGCCGCACGCGTGAAACTGCCCAACCGGGCCGCCGTGGCGAACGCGTGCAGCTCTGACATCGACGGGGAACGGATGCGCATGACCGGGCCGCCTAGGATGATCTTTGGTAATGGAAGCGTGCAATATAGTCGTTTGTGCAGGGCCGGTAAACTCCCGACACTCGCTGCTCGGTACCCCGAAATTCGAGAACGAGAAGAGGAGTTTGATCAGATGACCCGAGTCCGTAATGCTGCCAGCACGCGCCGGCATTTCCTGCTTTCCACCGCCGTGTCCGCTGCAGTGGGTACGCTCGCCACGGTTGGTTTGACGGCGTCGGCGTTCGCGCAATCCAACTATCCAAACAAGCCGATCCGCCTGGTTGTGCCATTCGCCGCGGGTGGCTCGACGGATCTGTCGGCGCGTCTCGTTGCGGAGTTCGCAGGACGTGAGCTGGGGCAGACCATCGTCGTCGACAACAAGGGCGGGGCGGGTGGTTCGATCGGCATGGAACAGGTGGCACGTGCCACGCCGGACGGCTACACGATCGGCATGGCCACGGTCAGCACGCACGGGTCCAACCCGGCGGTCTATCCGAAGCTCGGCTATGACCCGATCAAGGACTTCGCCCCGGTGACCAACGTGGTGGCGATTCCGAGTGTGTTCGCCGTACATCCGAGCGTGCCCGCCAAGACAATGCAGGAGTTCATCGCCCTGGCGAAGGCGCACCCGGGCAAGTACACGTTTGCATCGCCGGGCGCGGGGTCGCTGGGTCATGTGAACATCGAGAACTTCATGATGCTGGCCAAGATCGATCTGCTGCATGTGCCGTACAAGGGCGCGGGGCTGGCGCTCAACGATGCGGTGGCGGGGCAGGTCAACGCGATTACCGACAACCTGTCGTCGACGCTTCCCCACGTGAAAGCGGGCCGGCTGCGTGCGCTGGCGGTGCTCGGGGCGCAGCGGTCGGCACAGTTGCCCAATGTGCCGACCTATGCCGAACTCGGTTTCAAGGACATGGGTGAGGGCGGCTGGTTCGGTATCGTCGCGCCGGCCGGCACGCCCCAGCCGGTGATCGACAAGTTGAATGCCGCAATCCACAAGGCCATGCAGAACCCCGAGTTCAAGCGGAAGGTGGAGGAGTCTGGTGGCACGCTGGTGCCGACGACGCCTGACCAGTTCAAGGCGCAAATCCAGCAATCAATCGCCCGCTACGCCCGCGTGGTCAAGGCCGCCAACATCAAGCTGGACTAAGCCATGACGACGTTTGAAGCAGTGCAGGGCGACGCGCCGGTGGGGCCGTTCCTCTTGTTTGCGCCCGAAGGCGCGGCGTTGCCGCTGGTCTGTGACTCGCCACATAGCGGCATCCACTATCCGACGGACTTCGGTGCGGCCGTGCCTCTGCAGCGGCTGCGTGGCGGAGAAGATACGCATATCGATGCCTTGTGGTCCGCCATCCCGAAGGTCGGCGGGACGCTGATCGGGGCGACCTTTCCGCGCGTTTATATCGATCCGAACCGGATGCTCGACGACCTGGATCCGGAGTTGCTGGCAGCAGCGTGGCCGACACCGCTGTCGCCCGGGGAGAAGACCAGGCTCGGCTACGGTCTGGTTTGGCGCAATATCGATGCGGCCACCCCGATCTACGATCGTAAGTTGACAGTGGACGAGGTGCGGAACCGGATCGATCGCTATTACCGCCCGTACCATGCGGCGCTGTCGACAGCGGTGGAGTCTGCATACGCGCGCTTCGGCGCGGTTTGGCATCTGAACCTGCATTCGATGCCGAACAACGCCTATGAGCGCCTGAAGATCCAGAGCCCGCATCCGTTGGCTGACTTCGTGCTCGGAGACCGGGACGGGACCACCTGCGAGCCGGGTATCGTCGATCTGGTCGAGCGGGAGTTGAGGGGCATGGGCTACACCGTCGCACGTAATGACCCGTACAAGGGTGTGCAGCTGATCGCGCAGATTGGCCGCCCGGCCGAGCGGCGCAATAGTCTGCAGATTGAGATCCGGCGGCCGCTGTACATGGATGAAGCCAGCAAGGTGCCGAATGCTGGTTTCGAAACCCTGCAGCGAGACCTGGGTGTGCTGAGCGAGAAGGTGGCGACATACATCCGGAGCCAGATCTGAGACCACGTTTCACGTGAAACATGTGAGGCAGAGAAGGGCAGAGGGAAGGCCCCGCGGAAGCGGGGCCTTCTTCTTTTGGCTCGGGAGTGTTTCACGTGAAACACACTTTGCTTCGCCAGGTACCGCACACGCCATGTTTCACGTGAAACATCGTGTCCGACCGAAGGCGGGGAATCGATTGCCGCTATAATTCGACATCCCGATTTTTCCCGCCCAGCCTCCCGGAGGAGGTGTCCCATGCTTTACCCGAAAGAATTCGACGTCATTGTCGTCGGCGGTGGTCACGCCGGCACCGAAGCAGCCCTCGCCGCCGCGCGCATGGGCTGCCAGACGCTGCTTCTGAGCCACAACATCGAAACGTTGGGGCAGATGAGCTGCAATCCGTCGATCGGTGGCATCGGCAAGGGGCATCTGGTCAAGGAAGTGGACGCCATGGGTGGCGCGATGGCTGCCGCCACCGATGAGGCGGGCATCCAGTTCCGCATCCTGAACTCCAGCAAGGGCCCGGCCGTTCGGGCGACCCGTGCCCAGGCGGACCGAGTGCTGTATCGCAAGGCCATCCGCACGCGGCTGGAGAACCAGCCAAACCTGATGCTGTTCCAGCAGGCCGTGGATGACCTGATGGTGGAGGGTGACCGCGTGGTCGGTGCTCGTACCCAGGTTGGCATCGACTTCCGCGCGCGCGCGGTGGTGCTGACGGCTGGTACCTTCCTGGACGGCAAGATTCACGTTGGCCTCGATAACTACACAGGCGGTCGTGCGGGCGACCCTGCAGCCGTGTCGTTGTCGGCGCGACTCAAGGAACTGAAGCTGCCGCAGGGCCGCCTGAAGACCGGTACGCCGCCGCGCATTGACGGCCGCACGATCGACTTTTCGGTGATGGAAGAGCAGCCCGGCGACCTGGACCCGGTGCCGGTGTTCTCGTTCCTGGGCCGTCCGGAGCAACACCCGCAGCAACTACCGTGCTGGATCACCCATACCAATAGCCGTACCCACGATGTCATCCGCGGCGGCCTCGATCGCTCGCCGATGTACACCGGTGTGATCGAAGGGGTAGGGCCGCGCTACTGCCCGAGCATCGAGGACAAGATCCATCGCTTTGCCAGCAAGGAAAGCCATCAGATCTTCCTGGAGCCAGAAGGGCTGACGACCAACGAGTTCTATCCGAACGGCATCTCGACGAGCCTGCCTTTCGACGTACAGCTTGAGCTTGTCCACTCGATTCGGGGACTGGAGAACGCACATATCCTGCGTCCGGGCTATGCGATCGAGTATGACTACTTCGACCCACGCGGGCTGAAGGCATCACTGGAGAGCAAGGCAATTGAGGGCTTGTTCTTCGCCGGCCAGATTAATGGCACGACCGGCTACGAGGAAGCGGCGGCACAGGGTCTGCTGGCCGGGATCAACGCCGGTTGCTACGTACGTGAACGCGACGCCTGGACGCCGCGCCGCGACCAGGCATATCTTGGCGTGCTGGTCGATGACCTGATCACCCGCGGTGTGACCGAGCCGTACCGCATGTTCACCAGCCGTGCGGAGTTCCGCCTGAGCCTTCGCGAGGACAACGCGGACATGCGTCTGACCGAAATCGGTCGCGAACTCGGTGTGGTGGACGATGTCCGCTGGGATGCCTTCAATCGGAAGCGCGACGCTGTTTCACGTGAAACAGAGCGACTCAAGAGCACCTGGGTCAATCCGACCTTGTTGCCCGAGGCTGACGCCGTCCCGCTGCTCGGAAAGGCCATCGAGCGCGAATACTCGCTCGCAGATCTGCTGCGCCGTCCCGAAGTCCGTTATGAGGCGCTTGTCGCCCTGCAGGATGGCCGCTTTGCACCGGAAGCGCCGCTCGACGAAGACAAGATGCTTGCCGAGCAGATTCGCGAGCAGATCGAGATCGGTATCAAGTACCACGGCTATATCGCACGCCAGGCTGCCGAAGTGGACAAGCTCGAAGCCAACGAGTCGACCAAGCTGCCGCCGAACTTCGACTATACCGAGGTGCGTGGCCTGGGCTTCGAGGTGAGCCAGAAGCTGAACCAGCATCGCCCGGAAACGCTGGGTCAGGCTTCGCGTATCTCCGGCGTGACGCCCGCGGCTATCTCGTTGCTGTTGGTACACCTGAAAAAGAAGGGCATGGGGCGCGCCGCGACCCAGACATCGGCAACCCCGGTGGCCGGCAATGGACAGGAGGCTGCCTGAGTGGGTGGTTCCCGACATTTTGCGGTCGACGACGCCGCGCAACGCCGTCGGCTCGAAGCCGGACTGGTCGCGATCGGGCTGGCACTGACACCAGCCCAGATCGATACGCTTTTTGCGTACCTGACGCTGCTCCGCAAATGGAACGGCGTCTACAACCTCACCGCGATTCGTCATCCCGACGAAATGCTCACGCATCATCTGCTCGATTCGCTGACGGCTGTTCCGGCGTTGGCGGAAGCTGCTCGCTCCGCAAACGTGGCGCAGGGCGCACGGGGCAGGGTGCTCGATGTCGGCTCCGGTGGTGGGATGCCAGGCATGCCGCTGGCGATCTCGTGCCCGGATGTGTCGGTGCTGATGGTCGACATCGTGCAGAAAAAGACCGCATTCCTGACGCAGTGCCGTGCCCAGTTGCACCTGACCAATGCGGCTGCCCACTGGGGGCCTGTGGAAAAGATCGACGACGAACAGGGCTATGCCGTGATCACCTCGCGCGCATTCGCAGAATTGACCGATTTCGTGGCGTTGTCCGGGCACCTGCTGGCGCCGGGCGGAAAGCTGATCGCCATGAAGGGAGTTTATCCGCAGGCGGAGATCGATCGCATGGAAGCGGCCGGTCTGATGGCTGACTGGCAGGTGGAAGCGGTACCGAAACTGGTAGTACCTGAGCTCGATGTGGAACGGCACCTTGTTGTGCTGTCCCGGCGTTGAAATCGGTTGGGTAATTTATTGAGCACATGTTCCGCATGGCGGAATTGTGCACTGAGGAGCTGCAAGCGCATATGGCCAAGGTATTCGTGATCGCAAACCAGAAGGGAGGCGTCGGCAAAACCACCACCACGGTGAACCTGGCCGCCGGCCTGGCAGCGCAGGACCAGCGCGTCTTGCTGGTCGACCTTGATCCGCAGGGCAATGCCTCGATGGGGTCGGGCATCGACAAGCAGGCGCTGGAACACAGCGTGTACCAGGTACTGGTGGGGCTCGCCACGGTCCCCGAGGCGCGCCAGCGATCCGAATCGGGGCGCTATGACGTGCTGCCTGCCAACCGTGAACTGGCTGGTGCCGAAGTGGAACTGGTCGAGCTCGACCAGCGCGAACGTCGGCTCAAGCAGGCGCTGGCTGAAGTCGATGAGGAATACGACTTCGTGCTGATCGATTGCCCGCCGTCGCTGTCGCTGCTGACGCTGAACGGCCTGTGCGCGGCGCACGGTGTGATCGTGCCGATGCAGTGCGAGTACTTCGCGCTCGAAGGACTGTCGGACCTCGTCAATACGATCAAGCAGGTGCATGCGAACCTGAATCGCGACCTCAAGGTGATCGGGTTGCTGCGCGTCATGTTCGATCCGCGCGTGACGCTGCAGCAGCAGGTGTCGGCCCAACTCGAGGCCCACTTCGGCGACAAGGTATTCAAGACTGTGATTCCGCGTAATGTGCGTCTGGCCGAAGCGCCTTCCTATGGCATGCCGGGCGTGGCGTTCGATGCCTCGTCCAAGGGCGCGAAGGCGTATCTCGATTTCGGCGCGGAGATGATCGCGCGCGTGCGACAGCTCGGCTGAGCACGTCACTGAAACAGCAGGGAAGGGACAGCAAGGATGGCGACGATGAGTACCGCAAAGAAGAAGGGACTGGGTCGGGGGCTGGAAGCACTGCTCGGCGGCCCTGCAGAGATCGTTGAAACCTCGAAGCAGGAGGGTGCGCCGTCTGTGCTGCGCGTCGATCAGCTTCAGCCTGGCAAGTACCAGCCGCGCACGCGCATGGACGAAGGCGCGCTCCAGGAACTGGCCGCGAGCATTCGCGCTCAGGGGCTGATGCAGCCGATTCTGGTGCGCCGCGTGGCCGAGCCTGATCGCTACGAGATCATCGCCGGTGAGCGCCGCTACCGCGCTTCGAAGCTTGCGGGTCTCGACAAGGTGCCGGTGCTCGTGAAGGACGTCGCCGACGAGGCTGCGGCCGCCATGGCGCTGATCGAGAACATCCAGCGTGAAGACCTGAACCCGCTGGAAGAGGCGCAAGGCATCATGCGCCTGATCCGCGAATTCCGTTTCACGCACGAGCAGGCGGCCGAATCCGTGGGTCGCTCGCGCAGTGCGGTATCGAATCTGCTGCGTCTGCTCAATCTTGCCGCACCTGTCCAGACCATGCTGATGGCTGGCGATCTCGACATGGGACACGCGCGCGCGTTGCTGGCTGTCGACGGCGCGAATCAGATCACGCTGGCCAACCAGATCGTCAACAAACGGTTGTCCGTGCGCGAGACCGAGAAGCTGGTGGCATCGACGCTCAAGCCGTTTGATCTGAAGTCCCTGAAGCAGAAGTCGGGCAATGGCACACGCGATGTGGCGCGGCTCGAAGAAGAGCTTTCCGATACGCTGGGCCTGTCTGTGCAGATCAAGCTCGGCGCGCGTGGCAAGGGCCAGCTCACAATTCACTTCGCCAGCAACGACGCACTGGACGGTGTGCTCACGCGCCTGCGCGAACCGCAGGCCAGCGCCTAACCTGTTCCATACATTCCGGCAACCTATTCCTTGCGGTTGCCGGAAGGTTGTCGGTCTCGCGCGACACGTATACAGCGTTCCGCTGATCTGCGCGATTACCGAACGCCGTCGACGGGAATAGCGGTCGTGCAGTCGCTGACGGATCCGACATCATGCGCGCCAATGCTGGCGCAATCCAATTACGTTTCAGATCGTTGCGGCGCAATATCCGGCCAGCCATCATGAAGGCGTGATAGCAGCCGTTGTGCGAAATTCACTGCAAGCAATCTGAAAGCAGATTGACTGATGTTAGCGATTCCTAATAGAATCGTGCGGTTTGAATTCTGGCCGGGCCTGAAAAGTTCCGGCCTGGAATGAGGCAGGGCAGGTGGTGGTTCGAGACCGTCAGCAGGACCGTTCGCAAGCCGGCAAGGCGTCCGGAAACGATCGTCGAGATGAGCGCCAGCAAGACGCGTGGCGTGACGACGATTGGGATGATAGCGCCGAGCGCGAGGAAGTAGCTGTCGATCCGCTGTCACATGCTGAAGCGGTGAAGCTGCTTGGCGAGCGTGCGTTGCGTCCATCGCGCATGACGCCCGGCAAGGTGGTACTGGCACAGGTCGCCGTGACGCTGTTGTCGGCGCTTGCTTGGGCGATATTCGCGCATGAGCATGCGCCGTCGGGCTGGTCGGCCTTGTTCGGCGGCATGGTGTGTGTGATCCCCAGTGGCTTCTTTGCGTTGCGCCTGTGGATGTCGCGCAGGCAGCCGACGGTTGGCGGCCTGGTGGCCGGCGAGGCAATCAAGGTGTTCAGTACCGTCGCACTGTTCGTGCTGGTGGTGGTGCTGTACCGCGATCTGCGCTGGATACCGATGCTCGTCACGTTCTTGCTAGTGTTGAAGACTTACTGGGTGGCGCTCGCAATTCGCTAGGCGGTGCGGGCACTGGTTGCAGATGAGGCAACCCCCGGGGAAATCAAGAGGTTTCAAGCGCGATGCGTCACAACGGTGCCGTGTCGCGTGACTAAGGTTTGCCAAGAATAACTAGTCGTCCTTGCTCCATGCGGTGACCGGTCATGTGACCGAAGGCTAAGCAAGACGTGTACCGGGAGTCGGCCGAAGGCGGGTTTCCGATGTCAGATTTCGCAATATACGGTTCGTTTCGACATGTCAGCTGAAGCTACTCAAGGCGCGGAGCACGTGCTCACACCCTCAGGCTATATCGCCGAACACTTGCAGAACTTTAATTCGGTCGGCGGCAAGCAGCATTCCGTGGTCGATTTCAGTGTCCTGAACTACGACACTGTGTTCTGGTCGGTGCTGTGCGGCGTGATCGCCATCCTGTTCCTCTACATGGCCGCTCGCCGCGTGACGGCCGGCGTGCCGGGCCGTTTCCAGGCCTTCGTGGAAATGATCGTCGAGATGGTGGACGACCAGGCCAAGGGAATCATTCACGGCGACCGCTCGTGGATCGCTCCGCTCGCGCTGATGGTGTTCTGCTGGATCACCATGATGAACGCGATCGACTTGATCCCTGTGGATTGGGTCACCGGCCTGAACGGTCTGCTGGGCATCTTCCACATCCATCTTCCGCACCACCGCGCAGTGGCCACGGCCGACCTGAACGGCACGCTGGGCATGTCGTGCTCGGTTCTGGTGCTGATGATCTACTACAGCTTCAAGATCAAGGGCGCGGGCGGCTTCATGCACGAACTGTTCTCGGCCCCGTTCGGCGCCAAGTGGTATCTGGCCCCGTTCAACCTGATCCTGAACATCATCGAATTCCTGGCCAAGGCCGTTTCGCTCGGCATGCGGTTGTTCGGCAACATGTACGCCGGCGAACTCGTGTTCCTGCTGATCGCGCTGCTGGGTTCCATCTGGACGTTTAGTGCTGATCTGAGCGCGCTGGGCTTCGTTGGACATGTGGTTGCCGGTACCGTCTGGGCCATCTTCCACATCCTGATCGTTCTGCTGCAGGCATTCATTTTCATGATGCTGACGCTGGTGTATATCGGCCAGGCTCACGATCACCACTGATTTTCGGTTTTTGGTTTTTTGGTTTTTTGGTTCTAAGTCTCTCTAAATTAAAGGAGTCATCATGCAAGCATATCTCGCCAACATCCAGGGTCTGACCGCTATCGGTATCGGCATCATCATCGGTCTGGGCGCTATCGGCGCCTGCCTGGGTATCGCCCTGATGGGTGGCAAGTACATCG